>Ga0228711_1004114_pt1 | contig 22501 bp, 13 predicted proteins | sample MedpolnodulmetaG_2_FD_177996 | JGI IMG/M metagenome (GOLD analysis project Ga0228711, IMG submission 177996) | Root nodule microbial communities from Medicago polymorpha collected in Santa Monica, California, United States - brown nodules | ecosystem: Host-associated > Plants > Roots > Nodule...
TGGATTAAAAGGTCGATGGAACTCCTCTTCAAAAATGCTCTTATTCCTCCACGTCCACAAGTGCCAACATGTTACCATAAAGATAGTTTGCCACTCAATCTTGTGTGCTCCCATCTTCCTGTTGAGATTGTCAGAGATCCAATCCCTGCAATTCAAAGAAAAGAATTAGTAATTTGATTAGAAGCTACTAACCTAAGCCAATCCTCGGGTATTCTTTAAACACTTAAAGTAGTAAGATTTTATAAAAGTTTGTGCATTTATTGCATTAGAAATTGAAAATTTTAATTTTTTTAAACAATAATTTCTTTATTAAAAATGCTTAAAAAAGTGTCCTGATAACATTTGTTAACAAGACCCTTTAAATAAATAAGGATTTCTTATACAAAAGTTACGTCTTTTTTGTATAAAGATATTCGTTAATATTTCTCTTTTATTAAATTATCCTTTTTTCATGTATTGGTGTAAATATTTAAATTGAAAAATACGTAATTAATATTGTTTCAAAAATCAACAGTCATTTTTCAACACCGCTTATTGTGATAGATGGAGTATTTTTTACGAATACAATCGTATACTTAGTTAGTTGTCTGTGTTGATATTATTAAATTGAACATTTTCTTTCATGTTTGAATCAGAAATTATGTAATTGCGTGTGTGAGTTTTATTGGTGTTTTCTTCTTTTTTCAGGAAGAATTTTAGTGGTGTTTGCCATTTTGACAAAAAAAAATTATTTATACAATTTTTTTTTATCATAAAAAACCATACAATTTTTTCTTTAAAAAAGGTATTTTATACATTGGTAAAAAAATAAAAATATAGTATACTACTTAACAAAAAATTCTTTCAAAAAAGAAAACTAAAAAAATAATTCTGATTGAGATTTAAATGTTAAATATATTTTCTCTTTTTAATAGTGAGTTTACTCTCTTATATATAATAATTGATGAATTCGAGGATAATTTTAAAAATATATCAATAAAAAAGAACTTATTTCCTTTTTTTTTTTAAGGGAGAAGTTAATTAAACTTAAAATTAAGATTAATAGGTAAATAAAAGATTTTTTTTTAAATAAGTTGTTTTCTAAAAAATCTATAATTAAAAAATGGAGGAAATATGTTAATACTATGTTGAAGGAGGAATTCAATCAAGATAATAGTAGTACTTTTTTTTAAGAAAAGTCCGACAAGTATTCTTGAAGTTATCGAGTGATGAGAGCGACATTGGTGTTTTCTTTTAAGATCTTTGTCGTTGATAAGTTTTTTGGCTCATATGTGAGCTTCCCATACTCTTGTTGTTTGTCGTTTCTAAAGTTATCTCAAATTTCTATTTGATGGCCTCCAATGATTTGTTAAAAGCCATTCTTAATTTTTTTTCAGGGGTACTTCTTAACCTATATTAGGTCATTTTTAAAAGCAAATAATTGTTTTTAAAATTTATTGAATAATTGATGTATCTCGTTTAAAATATAGGTTAGATATATTAGCAATAAAAAAAATTGAAAAACAATATTTGTTTATCGATTAAAAGATGACTTCTAAAGCATAGCCGACTCCTAAAAAAGAGTCTGACGTAAGAGCTCTAGACCTTTTCAAAAACATATCTTTTGCTATATATTATGTATGAGTATTATTTATATTAATAAATAGATTTATTTATTATTTTTTTAACAAGCAAAATTGAATATACTACTACGAATAAATCATTCTACCCAACACAAGAAGTTTTAGGATAGAACACAAAGAGTTTAACAATCAGTTACACTACCAAAACAGATAAAGCATAGTTAAAAAAGAAAAGCTACGTGTCAAAACCTAAGCAAAGTAAAGGATTAACCAACCAATTATAATAACCAAAAACTAAAGTAGTGTTTCTTTGCTTCCAATCATCAAAAAGAGACGAGCTTAATTTTGTCTGATAGTTGTTATAACAATTCTTCCTCATTCTGAAAAATTCTATTATTTATTTCTTTCCAAATCATCCAAACGCACGAGAACCAAATTAACTAGAAAAAAAAGACCAAAGAGATTTAGAAGATCGACATGTATGACCAAAGTGAAGGACGTGGTCTGATAACCAAAAGGGATCAAAAAACATATGTCAATCCAATGCCGAAGAAGAGACCAAATACTCCAGAAGTAATTAAACACCCAAAAAAGATGTTCAACATTTCATCCAAACCGCAATCACTCACACAATATTGAGAATCATGTTGAAGGATGCCTCTCCTGATTATGCTACCCTTAATTGAAATCTAATTGCGGACAAAACGCCAAACAAATAAAAGGAACTGCTTTATGTCAAACAATATCCTTAATAGTTGAATGAGCAGTCAGTTCCACATTCGTTAACAACTGATAAACGTCGCTAATTGTATAACCTTTAGCAGACTCTAAATGTCATTTCCTACCTATCCACCACACAACAATATTTTGAATCAAAACACAACACTCCCCTGCAATCTCTTCTTCCCACGCGAACATCTTCCTCAGTCAATTCCAAACTTCCCCCCACACCCCACCTTAAAGAAAACATCGACAAAAAACAACAAACAGTTTTCTGATAAATCATATGAACACATGTATCTGTCACAAATAGAGCTACCTCTCACCCAAGAATCCGTCCAAAAAAAATATTTCCCCATCGCCAACAACCCTCCTTAATCCCTAAAAAAAAAAAAAAAAAAACCTCCTCAAAGCACATCCACCTATCAGGGGATGATTTATGTGATAAGTAAGTTCTATTCGTCCTAAAAAATGTCTTGCATAAATACATTAAATACCTACGCATATGTATTTGGTTGCGAGGATGATTTATTTCAGTTCGACATTTTGACGGCTACTACTCTAAGCACATCCCCTTATATCGATATAAAAAGAAAATGTAACTAGAACAAATATCAACCATCGGAATAAGTAAATATTTTTTGTAGGTACAATAATGTATAACACTTCCAAACTACAGGAATGATTTGTGAACACAAATCACAACAACCACACCGTATAACAATACGGTTTCTATATCTTTTTTTAATTTTACACAATTAGAACACACAGTTCCCTTCTTGTATTTGCTGGGTGAACAAATCTTTTTTGTTTTTTTTGAGAGAAGGTGAACAAATCTTATTTAGTCACAACTTCAAACAAAAATATATTTGAACACACACAAATGGAAAAAATTGAAAAAGAAATAAATTAGTCACATCATTTTTTACTTTTATCTTTTAATTTTTTTTATCTTTGTGTGTGCCTAAGTATCTTTTATTTGTGTTTTGTCCAAAAAATCGTGTTCAAATAGCAAAGCAAACTTATATATTAGAGTACAATAACGTATAAAGAAAGATAGAGAGAAAAGACATGTTAACTAGGTATTATACCAGAGAAAACTACACATTCTTGTACCATCACAAAACTTACAACACGATGATCAGCACAGCAAAAAATCATTGATTAATAAGCTGAACAATGCTACCAACTACCATATGTTATATCTAAAATCTACATTTTACAAGTAATTACAATAATACTAAATAGTAAGCAAAAATTTACTTCAAGTTAATGCTAGCTGGAAGGCATACTCCAAGATCAGGTTCTTCCACAAAAATAGATTCACAGTTAACTAGTTTCACAACATATTTAGTTGCAGGGTGGAATTTCTGCTGAGCTTCAATGAAGCCTTTGCCGAGTACACTTTCAACCCAATCATCCACTGCATTTTTCTTGTCTGCTAACCAAGCAGCTGCTAGTATCTGTGCCATTACCTCATAATCAATTTCCAACTGAAACTCTGAACCAAATGCCTTTTCAAATTGTATGCTAATGCTTTTTAGTAATTGTTCAGCAAGCGCATCAAAATTGAATGGCTTGAAAACCACTTTTTCGTCCATTTTATCGCAGAAATCACTAAGCCATGAATCTGAGTTTTCCACTACAAAATCGCGTTCATGGTCATTGTCGTCCATGCCTTCTTCACCCTCGTCTAGAGGCATATTTAAATCCAGACAGGACATCGATGTCTCGCAAACCTGTTTTTGCATCTTGCTTGCTGCTCCCTCTTTGAAGTCACTAGTATCAGCTCGTTTTCTTTTATTCATAAATGATGGTTTGGAAAACCCTTTCCTCTGCACAATCTTGACATTTGTACTAAAGCTTCTTTTGGCATCCTCAGATGTATCTCCAAGTAGTAATTGCATTTGACATCTTTTGGCTTCAAGTATTGTTTCTTCAGAAAACAAGTTACCTTCCACCAAAGCAGAAGAGTCGTTGCCTTTACAGACAGTTGAGGATAAAAGAAAGATTGCATTGTTGATGTTTATTTCCCTTCCACGTGAGTCTGGAAATTTACCTCTTCTTATTGCCTGCAACAAACTACTCTGCACCAGAAAATCAGCTTTATCTACATTTTCTAGAAAGACAACGGAATGGAGATTTTTACTCAACTCCCCAGCAATATAGTCCACAACTGTTTTCCTTATAAACAAGTCATAACATAATGACTTTTGGCATTTGAAAACCGAGTTCGGTGGGTAAAGCCTGTCTTGGAAGCCGAGATCCAAAGAGATGATGCTTTCTGTATTTCCAAATATAGTCTCTGCAAGTGCCGAAGCAATTTTCTTTTTTCCAATTCTATCTGGTCCTAGGAAAGCAAACCATATGTCTGCTCTACCATGCAAGTCTTTGCTCTTCCCTCCGCCGGATTTATGAAGGGACAGAGTTCGGTTGATATCACATATGGCCTGATTCTGCCAGCCAACCTTTTCAAAGAGAAGTTTATTAAGAGACTTGAAATCTACTGAATCAAATTTTGTTGCCATGTTTGAAGCAGGACAGGAGGATCTAGCAATCTGGTGTGAGTTATTTCCATGGACAGCAACAGAATCAGCTGAAGTAGAGTCTGGAAAGTGCTCAAAATGCTTTATTTTATCTTGAAATTCTGAAGTATCTGACTTGTGAGCAATTGATGTTGATGTATATAACGTTCCCAAACCTAAATCTGTGGTCACAGGAATAAGGGATGAAGATGAATTGTTTTCCAGTACACTCATATTGGCCATACGTGAAGGGGCGAGACAAGGAGTTGTCATGTCATTTTGTTGAGTCTCTGTAACTTTTGGCACATGATCAGTTCTAACATTGACACTAACTGTACCAATATGTACTGGAGTAGGTGATAACTGTTTTGATGGAAAAGTACCATGCAACTCTTTCGGCATGTAGGAAAATGGACTAGAACATTGGAGTTCATTAAGTGATGGATCTTTACTGCTGCTTTCGTTAAAACCTGAACCAAACCGTAATACTTCAAGTGATGGGACATGAGACCTTGCTTGATGAAGACGTTGACAAATATCATTCCATTTCTTTTGAAATCCCAAGATCTTATCATTCAAGCTTGTATTTTCTTTATTTGCCTGCAGATGTTAGTTATAAAGATATAAACTCAAGAAACAAAATCTTATGGTTCTTCGTGAGAAAAATAGAACTCCAAATCATTTTATAGGTTAACATTCTAGAATAACTTGCAGATGTTTTAAGAGTTACAAAGAAAATATATGATTTTCTTGTGTCCCAATACTTATAGCAAAAAAGTCATTTCAGCAACTGCAGATTTATATGGTATAACCAAAATTAATATAGGTCACTATACTAGTGGATGTTGAATATGCTATCTAGCTTTAAATTTTAGAAAGGCCTAATCCATGCCCATTATTTGATAGCACATGTTTGATATAAACCAAAATTTGATCATCGTAAGCTCATAGGCTCAACAAAAGAACATTCACAGAGAGAAAGTAAAAAAGAAAAACATTATGCTTTTATTTGGTTTTTTTACAAACATATCATCAAATTTGCACCTTTTTTATTGATTGGAAAGGTTTTTGTTACCTTATTTGGCTTCTTTAAAGTGAATGAGTCACTTAGGAGGGTAAAATAAGCTAGCTATTGATTCTAAAATCAACAATTGGCATATAAACTTCATAGTTTGTCATACACTTACATGCATATGGTCACAATCTCAAACCATTTATTTCCAAATAAATGACTATAATTACTTACTTCACACTCTAAAGTGACTTCTCACTTTAGGGCAGCTAAATTACTTTAACCAGTATAGGAAATCTAGCAGTATTGATACCCTTAAATTATTTAAGTAGATTAGTACAATAATTGCCCCCACCATGTTGCACAAATTATGTGTATGCATGTGAATGCCAAGTATGCACAAGACAAGAATATCTAAGATTTGGAGATCATCACAAACCTTTGCCACATCAAGTCCTCCATGTGTATCCACATCAACAACCTTTTTAAACCAAGGCAAGCTTGTTGAGCCATTTGATGCCAGAGTAGCAGGATCTACCTTCAAAGCATCCGCAACTTCTTGTTCATACTTTTCATTGCATTTGTCGCAGCGAGTAAATGATGCATTTCTAGAGCTAATGGGACTTTTGCTTTCAGGAGGTGTAGAAAAGAATCCACCAAATGGAACAAAGGACCCCATCAAACTGTAAGTTTATCATGAGCATGGAACTGTGAGATACAATTGGTACAATAGTCAGAAGCTAAAGTGCACACAGTAGGAGAAACTTGTAACTTAAAAGCCCCATATACGAAAATAAAGTATATCGTAGCCAATATGTATGTATATAACAACAAACTAATGAATTTTTTGGGCTCACAATAAGAGTTTGAAAAAAGAAAACTTTCTAACAATCCAGGCTTAAAATCACAACTTTGACAATGCCAGCAAGTAGGACATTAAATTACAAGGACTAACTTTCATTTTACTATTGAAAAAAGGAAAAAGTAAAAACATAATAAAGGTTGGAATTGAGTAAGGGAAATTAAAGTATAATAATGTGTTCGTGAAAATTCCACTTCTACCAAACAACCCTTCTAAAAAAGCACGAGGGAAAGATTAACGAGGAAGACATAAGTCAGAAGAGAGCAACCAAAAATAGCAAAAACCCATAACATTTGGCACAAATTAACAAACACAGCCAAGTCACAATCATATTCATTAATTTGTCCATGGTCTAACTTACCATTCCAAACATGCATTGCCTTAAATTAAATACATGATGATTCCGAAGTGTTTTTATAAATGTATGTTGATATATGTGTGTGTATATGAACCTAAAAAAGGCCTGCAAAGTACCTATGTGTACACTTCAACCAAAATCAGGACAAGTACAAACCACCACAACCAATAGACATCCATACACTTCAATTCAATGTGTCTGGTGTCTAACATGTTTACATGGTCGCATGTGATTACATTTAATCACTTTCAACTTTTTAAATTACTATCAACATCTACGTGTCAGTGTTGTGTCTCGTGTCCAAGTCTGTGTTTCATAGATAGAACTAACCTGGATTTAGAGTAGAGTCCTTCCATTGAAGGAGTAGCAGATGTCACAGTAACCAAATGCAAATCCCAGTCCTTCTCCACACCCGGAAACAACCTCAAAAACTTCAAATAAGCCTCAGACGTTTCAGCCACACCCATCAACCAAACCTTCTCACCATAAACCTCCAACAATCTCCCCAACTCTGACACAACAAATCTAACACCTCCACCATCCACATCATCCCCAACCAAAACCTCAATCTCTCCAAACCCAACAACAACACCAGCACCCAAACATTTCTCCACCTCACACCCCACTTCCTTAAACCTCAACCCCATCTTCTCCTCACTCCCACCATCCTTAACAAACTCAACAATCTCCTTTTCAACACACACAACACTCAAACCAGACATCCCAGGTGGAAACAAACCACCACCTAAACCCTTTTGTAACAACTCAACAAAATTCCTAAAAGCATCTTTTGCATAAACACCCATCAACAAAGGATTCATCTTTTTACCTTTCATTGCAATGACCTCAGCTATTCTTCTTGAATTCTCATCAACCCCTAAAGGAAAAGGAGTTAAACCGGTTCGACCCGGTTCAAGATTACAGAGAAAAACCGGCGGTGAGGATAAAAACCGGGTTGATGATTGAACCGGTGGTTGAAGTAAAGCGAGTTTAACATCACAACTACGAAAACCAGCTTCAGAAAAAACACGGTTCACTATTGGATCATCAAGAATCGATAAAACGAAGTGTTTTAGTTCAACTTTCAACAAAGACGACGTCGTTCCGTTTTGGTTATAGAAATGAAAACTCTCCGGCGACCGGCGTTGATTCGCCTGAGACCGTTTGATCGCCGCCATGAGTGAATTTGAAACCGGCGGTTCTTCTACCGGAGTTGGTTTTGACGACGGGAGGCGGTCGAGGGATACGCCGACGGAAAGCTCAAGTGCTCGGAGGTGGAGACGGTGAGAGAATGACGGGAATCTAACGGCGGTTCGAGCTCGGCAGATGGCGTCGCGGAGGGATGAAGATGGGAGGGAGAGTAAGGCGGAGATGGTGTGGAGGGAGGTTGTTTGTGCGTGGCTGCGACGGCGTGCGACGGCTACTGCGTCGTCGAGGGCACGCGCCGCTTCGTCGGTTAGGAATTGACGAGCGGAGCTTACCGGCGTCGGCATCGCCGGCAACCATATATAAAAATAAATAAATAATAGCAATAATAGTAATATTATTTTTTATTATGACATATAATACTATATAGTAGTGAATTGAATATTGATATATGTATATGTGTATGTAAGTTACCAGGTTTTGGGGTTTGGAGTTTAGTGAAGAGATGATGATGATGATTGAAGAAATAAAATAGTGTGAGTGTTTATTTAGTTTGGGTTTTACTTTACTTGTTCATAGTGTGGAATATTATTGGAGTGATTATTTATCAGGTTATGACAACAAGAGGAGAAGAGGGAGAAAAGGCTTAAGAGTGACTCTTGTCATTAATTGTACGCATTCACGTAGTCAGAGGATTAGTGATGGTTTGATTGACATCGGACAATTTAGATTTTAACTCCTATAATTTTAATTTGGAAATAAATTAAAATTAACTTATATTAGTAGATTGTTCGATTGAAATCAGACGTTAGGAGATGTTCTGGTTAGTGAGGGTAAGTAGTTAGTGACAGTTGGAAATCCAATTTGGTTTTTGGATGTATTTTTTCTTCTTTTTTATGATGGTGGTGATGTGGCAGATTAGATTATGATGTGTTCTTTGACATTTGTATTTGTTTGTGTGTGTTTTATTTCTGGGGTTGATATTATGGTGGGATAGATTAGTTTGAGTGGTGTGGGACCATTAACTTTGGCTATTCATAATCAAACAGATGGTGGGTATAGATTCTTTCAATGTGGAAGGGAAATAAGTGAGTGAGTTCCCTGTTATGTTTCCTATTCCATTGCCTTTCTTTGGGACACTTTGTGACTACTCCACATAGCCTTTATGTACATCCTTTTTTGCAAGTATATTTTGTAGAATATATTGTCCATCACTTCTGAGTGTGATAATGAAGTATGGGTGACAAGTTTACCTTGTAACGATGTCTCTGCACTCTAATTTTTTCTTTATAAAAAGGTTTTACATAACTTTTTTATCATATTCCCCATTGCATTACTCATATAATGAATATTAATTACAACCCTTTAAATTTTAGATATGAGTAGCTCATTTAGTTGAGTTAAGAGATTAAAAAAGATAAGTAAATATTTGGCTTTAATTGCCTTCGCTCGCAACCAATCCATTTACACCATCGTTCGTTTTCCCATAAAATGTGTTTTGACTACCTGTTTGTACTTCCCCTCATTGTGCTTTGACGGTGAGATCAATTCCTCCACATCTCATTCAAGCGTTATTCCGACGGATTGCCCACCACCTCCTTTGTATCTAGTTGTTATGGTTGTCATCTCAAGTGAAAAAGTCGTATAAGCGGCCCCCTTGAAAGCCACCATGGGCTACTCTATCTTCACCGGGTTTGAGATTTAAAGTCTTTGGTTGTTTTATTTGTTTCATTGTTCTGTTTCCTTTTCTGTTTTTGGTATTACTTAATTTGCTTCAAGTTTGCACCCTATATGTTTACTAAAATGCTTGAGAATGACTCGCTTCAAAGGTACTCTGTTTCGAGTAGGGGGTTTATAGTGGCTATCACTAAATACAAGGTCCTTTCAATTACACAAATGTCTTGTCAATATGTGGCAGAATTGGTCATATAAAAGATCACAAATAGTCGATTTGTGCGAACACCTGCAAATATCTTTTTCAAAATTGGATATCAAATACAGTGAATCTCGATTTATTATTGACTTATGGTCATATGAGTAAGAATTTAGCTTGGTTGCTAAGATTTGAATTTTGTTTTGCTATTGCATTAATGCTTTTAAAAGTTTAAAATGTACCCTTAGCATCTATCTAACTATCTTAATAAATCCTAATATATGGATGGGAAATGTCCCAACCTATGAATCCTATTGATTGTATTGTTAATATTTTAGTATTTCAATGTATGAAACTCATTTCCCGTAAACAATAATAATAATTAATGTTACACTTTTACAAATAAATTAGAGCATATGTATTCACCAAAAATATGAGAGTTTTTCCTTAAAAAAACATGAGAGGTTTTTGGTATTTTATTTATTTATTTTTGTCAAGTGGTTAGATTATCTATTTTTTAAGGTGAATAAGTGGGGAATTCATGATTTAAACCTAAACCTATGTTTATATAATGTAATGTTCCTACCAATTGAACTAAGATCACGGAGACTTAAATATTTTTCTTTAGAAGTAGAAGAAAATACTATATTTAAATAGTTTTGCTCAAATTTAAATAATTTTTATTATAGTTTTTTAAATATGATAATATCTACATTAGTGTGAACCATGTATTTTGTAAATAAAGAAAAAAACTTAATAGTAAGTCAACAAAACATAATGTATTTAATCTTTATTATGAATTAAATACATTCATTTTAGTTGATTGATCCATGTTAATGGGTCCAACTCAAACATAAACTGTATCCTGAAAATGAAAAGTAAGGTGATTTACATTGATCAAATATTTGTTAGTGCTTGTCTTGTCTGTCTCGGTGGTTGAGCTAAAACGGACCAATGCCGTGCCCACTTAATCAAATAGGTTAAAAGATATCACTTTCTCGCTTTTGAGTCTACAGGGACCTTTTTGTTCTTCCTTTTTTTTACCCGAAACTCACCCTTTTGTCTTTTGCTATTATTTCTTCACTATAATGCTATTTCAGTCAACTTTCATTTTCTTAAAACTTAAAAGGTACTATATATAAGACGTAATACTCAAAAAACATGGATATCATAGGGGGATATGTGTCATTTGGTTGAGCTCAGAAATTAAGGGGGTTTGGTTAAAGAGTTAATTAACGATTTAATGGTTTAATCTTAGTAATCGAGAAAATACTATTGTAATGATTAACATTTGTATTTAAAAAAATGGATATGATAAAGAAAAAAAAGCTTGCTAAGATTCATGAAGAAAAATTTCAAACTCATTGTTTAAAGAGTAAAGGTTTTTCAAAGATTGAAGAAGCAAGTAAGGCTTGTGGCAAATGGTTTACTCGAGTTGAGGGGATTGATTTCAAAGATATTCTCTTATTTGTGGTAAATTATTGTTTTATAAGGGTACTTATGACAATTATTAATCAATGCAATTTTGAGTTGGAACAAATGGATATGAAACGGTTTTCTTACTTGGAGATCATAAAGAGATAATTTATATGGAGCAACTAAAGGGTTTTGTAGAGGACAAATATACGATGGGTCTTTTAAAGAAATATTTGTATGAGTTGAAATAAAGTTCAAAGTAGTGGCATCGTTGATTTGGTGAGTTCTATTCGAAGACTGATTTTATGAGAAGCATGTATGACAATTTTGTTTACATAATGAAGAGGGATGAGAAATCATTCTTTACTTAATTCTATATGTGGAGGATATCTTCGATATATTCCGTACTAGTACACAACATCGTACTTGTACCTATGTATCATGAATATCTTTGTAATTGTACTAATTATTTATTTGTACATGTGTTTATATCCTTCATAATACAAACACAAACAAATGCACTACTAGTGATTAGAAAATCGAAATTGGATTAAAAGCCTAACATGCTTATAAGGTTCACCTTTGCGGTTACACAAACGAACACAACGAATTCCTTCTCTTAGTTCTGATACAGGCAAACATGTTTGTCCAGCAAAATCATGTTGTCCAGAAAAGTCACGTTCAATAACTTTAATGTGTAATAGTGCCAATTCTGGATAAGTTAATGGAAAGTTTAACTCCTCGTTCCAAACTGGGACCCACTCATCTTCCTTGGTCCTAGTTACTTTGGTGTCTGTATCAACTGGAACACCATGGATACCAACCTGCACAATATTGACACGTTATAATTTAGGAATTTTATCCGAGCATCTAAAAGTTGACAATGTATTTAATAGTGTATTAAAATGCATTATTTGTAGCTATTGATTTGATTTAGAAAAATATAGATAACTAATAAAAAACAAAATTGTGTCTACAATGTAAATAAATACAGTTTTAGACAACAAAATTGTTAATAACATCTCTCTTACAATTTTCATGTTTGTGGGGTTTACTCATAGTATAATTTGTGTAGAGTAAATGAACATTTTTATTTTATTTGTTTTCTTTTTTTGAGGGATTTTATTTTATTTTATTTGTTGTACTTGAAAGAAACAAGAGTAGAGCACATCAAAACAACGACTTCACAATTAATCTTTTTTTTTTTGACAAAGACTTCACAATTAATCATATCAATGTGTATGTTGTTTCAAATTAAAGGACTATTGTTACATTACATTTTTTTTGTAGGGCACATTAAAACAAGAGTACGGCACATCAAAACAATGACTTCACAATTTATTTTTTGTGTGCATATTTTAGCACAATGATCGTAAAATTAGTTGACTGGAAAATAGAGCAGATTGATTCATAAGACTATTTTTTAAAATGCGAAATACTAACAAGTGCTCTAAACTCTAAAGGCCCTTGATTAATATAAAAATTTTATTATGAGATTTGTGAATTCAACATATTGAAACATCAAAAAATAATTTTTTTATTAAAATTGTGAAGAAACTATGAGAACTACTTTTTAACTCTATTGGTTTTTCTTATTTCAAAAAAAAAAACTATGGATTTCTTAAAAATCCCACCCCTCCGAACAACATAATGTTATTTTAATTTTTTATTTTTGTTCGAATTGATAAATTTAGATGAAAGTGGTAACAATTGTCCTTGGATCATTGTTTAAGCAATCGATTATACTAACTTTTACATAGAAATATTTATGATTATTACTTTTTCATATGTTTGACTTATGTTTTTAAGAAAGTATTTCTATTTATGGTTTCCTTTAACAATGTCTTTAGGCACTTGTTAGCAAAACTCTTAAAAGAATCACAAGAGTGGAAAGAGAAGCTCCCATAAACTATTCTACCGACTATAGATACCCATGATACTGGATTAGCTCATATTGTAATTTTGTTATGAATGCTCATATTTTATTTTTCAAGCGGCTTTTTTGAGAATAAAGATTTTATAATATTAGCATTTGCATAAATATTTGAGACACTTGGCCGTGTTTGGGTCAAAAATTTGTAACTTGCAGCTTAAAGCATACATGTTTATCATGATAACAATGTTTATGTATAAGCTATTTCTATAACAAAATATAATTAATAAAGTCAAACTATTTTTATATAAATTTTAAGATATTTTCGTAAGCTATATAAGGTGAAAATACATTTTAAACATGTCATAAGATGTTTCAAGAGTTCTACCATTTACTTTCACAAGTTCTTCAAGATAATTTTTTCTTAGTAAGTTGTTTTTTTTAAAGGAGGTTCTCACAAGTTGATTTTTGTTTATGTAGAGTTTGCACTTATTTGTGCTTCAATTACAAAAACTACCTCTCAAAAAAAAAAAAATTACAAAAATTTGTCCATACTCCTATACAGTAAACACTTGGCCTAGTGGCATGTGTTGAGATTTATATATATATAAAACAAATAAATGTGGGTGGAAAAAGTTAAATCATTCCAATCAAAATAATTTTTTATAAAAATTGTGAAGAAACTATGAGAACTACTTTTTAACTCTATTGGTTTTTCGTATTTCAAAAAAAAAAAACTCTATTGATTTCTTAAAAACCCCACCCCTCCGGAGAACAGAATGTTATTTTAATTTTTTATTTCCGTTCAAATTGATAAATTTAGACGAAAGTAGTAACAAGTGGCTTTGAGGTATTGTTTAAACAATCAATAGTAGCAACTTATGCATAGAAATACATGTGATTATTATTTTTTCATATATTTGACTTATGTTTTTAAGAAAATATTTTTATTTATGGTTTCCTTAAACAATATATTTAGGGCACTTGTTAACAAGAATCTTAAAAACTCACAAAAGTGGAAAGAGAAGCTTCCATAAACTATTCTACCGACTATGGAAACCCATGATACCGGATTAGCTCATATTGTTTTTATTGTTGTTTTTTTTTTTTTTTTATGAATGCTCATACTTTTTTAAGGGACTTTTTTGAGAGTAAAGAATTTATAATAGTAGCATTTGCATAAATATTTGAGACACTTAACCGTGTTTCGATAAAAAATTGTAATTTGCAGCTTAAAGCATACATGTTTATCATGATAATAAGCGTTTATGTATAGACTATTTCTATAACAAAATATAATAAGTAAAGTTAAACTGATTTTATATAAGTTCTAAGATATTTCCGTAAGCTATCTTAAAGAGTAAACGAAAATAAGGAAAAAATACATTTTAAACATGTCATAAGATGTTTCATGAGTTCTACCATTTAGTTTCACAAGTTCTTCTAGATAGTTTTTTCTTCATAAGTTGTTTTTTTGTTTACGTAGAGTTTGCACTTATCTGTGCTTCCATTACAAAAATTTCTCCATACTCCTATACGATAAACACTTAGCCTAGTGGCATGTGTTGAGATTTATAAAAAAAAATGTAAAAAAATGTGGGTTGAAACATCAAAAGGGTATTTGAAGTTAAATCATTTCAATCACATAATCAAAATCAAAAGTATAATTACCTGTACACGAAAATCAGGTGGAGAATAAAAATCAAAGTGTGTTTGGCCGAATTCAGATTGCCACCCTTCACCCATGTATACGTGAACCTGTTTTTTGTTTTTTTATTTTTATATAAAGTAAGATGGAAGATAATTTTTGTAGTATAAATTTCAAATATGAATTGTAAGTAACCACATTCCCTTTACCTGAAGAGTTTTCTTTGGTCGGTATACACTAGGATCATACATCTTATTATTGTTCAATAAGATGTCAGGTTTCTTAACATACCCACATCCACCATTGGCTTTGAACATTCCTTCCATATATTGAAGATAATGCCCATGTCCCTTTAAGTAAAACAAAATTAATAATTAATATTTCCAATAAATAAATAAGAAAAGGAAAATGTTAAGTGGTGTCCTAATAACACTAGTTAACATGACCCCCGCAAAAAAACCCTCCAACTTTTTTGATTTCTATTCCAAAATTTATAAATAAATAATGGAAACCTGACACCAAATTGCATAGCATATCAACAATTGTATAAAATGAAGGATGCAAGGTCTTAGGATGTATGAGTGTGAAATTCCGCCATATGTCATTTTGGAAATACTTTTCTTAGGAGTTTTAAAAAAATAAATACTTTTCTTAGGATGCAAGTTGTTATAATAGGATGTTTTAATGTTTTTTTTATCATGTTACATTCATTGTTATAGGTTATTATTTAGTTTTATCCTAATTAGCTTCTTATATCTAATTATAAGTTGACCCTTTTGGAAGTTATTAAGAAACAAAATGAAATATATTTATAAGAGTAGCATAGTGCTTTTTAAGGGTCAATTCATATTTTTCCCTTCTCTTCTATCAATTATCAAATAAATGGAAAGTGAAGTCTAACCTGCATATTAAATGCTACCATTTGAGCTCCATGCATCCATCCATTCATAGGATCATAATTGGAGGAAGTTACGCGTGAACCCTTTGGATATATTCTAAGCAAATTCCTTTGGGTGAATCTAAAGCATGGAATGGAATAATATCCATTGTTGTAACAATCAACAATAAGGTAAAAAAAATAGAGCATGTCAAGTCAGAGTAAAAGTAGCCCAACAAGTATTGCATACATGGTTTTGGTAAGCAAATTTCAATGTAGTGTGCTTATACAAGGTTGGTATAGTGAAGCCATTACACTAGTATTGAAGTATGAACTTAGTATTTTGGGTTAGAGTATTGTGAATGAAAAAAATTAGGTGTCGAGAGAGTTTCACACTCTTATGAGTCGACTAACTAAATTAAAATGATTGAGGTTCAACAATACGACCAACCAAAAATACATTCAAAATCACCTGACAATTTCAGATCCTTGAGTTTTGGCGATATCTTCAAGAACTTGCTCGCTCAAGCTAAGACGCCTAACTTGATCATGTTCCATCAACCAGTGTTCTACATTACCTTTTGGCTTCCCAGCATGAATAGAAATCAAATTCCTATATCCAAGAGACTCATCCTCCTCACTCTCATCATCCAACTCATCCTAATTAATTGCAAAAAAAATGCTTATTAAGCTATTTAGAAACCTTATATGATTCAAGATATAGGATTCGTTTATCACATTTTCTTTTAGTGATTCTTTTTCTAAAAGAAAATTTAGAAATTTTCATTTGTTTATTACAGATCTTAAAAAATAAATGAGAATCTCAAAAGAAATCGAAAAATTGCTTCAAACGCTCTTAAAATGAATATCTAAAATATTGAATATCAATTTTTTTTCATAGTTCGTAGCGAACAGGTTCATAAGCTAAATGAATTCAAATTTTCACCTCTTCATTGACTCTAGATCCATCATCTCTGTCCTCAAGCAACTCGTCAACTTCTTCCTCTTGTACCTTTTGGCTTTGACTTTCAAGAGACTCCGGTGGTTTAGTTGAAATCAAAATTTTCCCCTTCAACGATTCTGGTGAAGGGAATTTCTTCATTTGATGTGAATAGTTTGGACGAAACAACATACCTCTAAATATATCATCCACCATCTGCATTATAAATATTAATTTGTTACTTTAATATAAGACTATGATATATAGTGGCATAAATAATGCAAAATATTTACAAACTTTGGCGACTTTGCGTTGAAGAGGTGGAGTTATATGGTCTTCAAAAGTTATTATAACAGGATAATTTGAGGCATCAAATGCATTGTCCCTAATGGCATTCAAACAATCTCTAAGTTTCACTGAAGAAGTCAGAGTCCTACAGCTCAAAAATAAGTGAATTAGTTTAAGTTATATATAAAGCTGAAGTTTTTAAACTCCTAAGGATCTATGAAGCACGGACATGTGTTGTGTCCGACACGACATCGACACTTGTAATTACATTGAATTATAGATTTTTTCAATTATTAGCGGTGTCGACGTGTCAGTGTTAGTGTCCGTGTCGTGTCTGATGTCCGTATCCGTGCTTCATAGCTGAGAATTAATATGCTATTAAAAACTAAATTTCATACCCTCCATGACGAACTTCCACATCATCTTCTCTAGAATTTGGCCATAAATCCAACTCAATTACTCTAACTCCTTTTTTCAAAGCTTTTATAATTGGGATAGTACTGCTTTCACTACTCAATTGATTTCCAGTTAAGTAGGAGTTGTGTCCTGTGTACAAAAAATAATGAGCCAATGGAGCATTCATATCTTGATGCACCTGAAATAAAAAACAGACAATTTATTTTAAAAATTCAAATATATAATTGTAATTGTTAAGGATTTAGTGGAACCAAAAGATGTATGCATGTTTTTAGCTCTATTTGGTAAAAAGTCGTACATATTTTTGATAAACTAGTTGATAACGGATGAGTTTATAACTGTCATGTTAGTTATAGTAGATAAACTAGCTAGTATTTGATAAAGTTATCGGTTGAACCAACAGATAAATATAAAGTGATATAAAAAAAAAGATAAATATGAAGCACGGACACTTATCGAATTTGGTGTCGGACACGTGTCGTGTCCGACACCGACACCTATAATTACACTGAATTATGTGATTTTTCTCAAATTATTAGCGGTGTCATCGTGTCAGTGTCCGTGTCGTATTCGGTGTCCGTGTCTGTATCCGTGCTTCATATATAATAAGGATAAACTGGCAGAAAATTTACCTGATCACCTAGGGGGCCATTTAGGTCACCAAAGAGATAACGAAAGAAGGCATCAAAATGAAGACCTCTCCTTTGAAATATATTGAGATGTCTTAAACTGTGGAAAACATCTTGAGCATGTTTTTGGGTAGCTTCACCACCCTTTTCTCCTTGAAAATGAACTAAAAAGTAGTACAATTCATCCATGGTCATGGTACCATTTTGTGCATACCTATAAAAAATATTATTGATTTCTTCTGGTGGTTCAACCACCTTGAGCTTAAACATTCTATTGAAACAAAAACAGACTTGGAAGTGTTGTTTAATCGATTTGTTCCTAGAGGTTTTACTAAAACCAAATTTTGTTGCCATTGTTGTGTTTGATTAATGATGTCTCTTGAGTGGCTTGTATTATGTCTTTATATTGGTTTTATATTGTGTTACAAAACAAACACTATTGGATTAGTGCGTTGATATTTTGGTGGATGGACCGAATGAATAGATTCTGATATCAAAATTTGATTTTTTATATTATGTCTAATATATCCTTACAAAATCACGTTCTTAGATGAATAGTGTCATTCTTTATAAACTATTTTAGACATTATCTCTCTTCAATGTGGAACTTGTGTTTTTTTTCCAATAGCTTGGAACTCAAGTGAGAATTTATACTATAACCATGTTCCTAAGGAAGGTGAATATAAAGCTGAAAGTAATTTGTTTTTGTTAACTATATTATCTATGTAAAGAAGAAAGAGATTGCTTGAGTTTGTGTGTTGGTACTCTTTTTGATGTTACAGTTCAATGAGGAATAACTCTGATAACTGATTTCAAGTCATATATATCAAAAGACTTTAATTTGTCCCTTAGAATTAGATGAAAGTAGAATCAGATAATTATCTACTTAAAGTAAGGAATATTCAATGTGATGTGCTGGTAAAGTTAAGTGGAAAAGAAGCATTCATGTTTATTGGAACGGATAAAAAGTGATGTGAAAAAGCAAATTGGATGCATCCTTTCAACTAAGAATTGTTCAAATAAAATAAGTATCTAGCTTTTAAATCATGAAAAACTCCTTGCAGAGATTAATTATTTCAACTTAATCTATACTAGAAACTATTAATTAGAATACTCTTATTATTGCAAGATGGATTCAACTTTTTGTTTTTTACAAGTAGTTGTGAAAAAACTTAACCAATTAGGTATCCAATTATCCTCTATATATTGTCTTTGTCTTCTTCATTGTTACGTCAGCTGGCACTCCAGCTATGCCAACCTGCATCAGTAATCGACATGTAAGCTCATGTACCAAGAGTGTGTTTGAGGAGACGGCTTAATTAAATGCTTATTGAATAAGTGATTATTCTTATAATTTGGATTGAATTTAAGTCAACCTTACAAAACCGACTAGTAAGGTGAGAGATGCCTTGCCTTCCACTTATAAACATGTTTTCTGGCTTTTTCTAATATGATACGGGACTTTCAACACACTCTCTCACACCTAGAACTAAACATCTAGAGCGTGACCTGAGTGGCCATGTAGCAAGCGGCCAATAGATTCAATCGCTTATGCTTTTGGATTGAGCATCAGTAGAACCATTCAAGCTTGAATGAACCTAGGCTATGGTACTGAAGGAGTCTATACCAAGAACATCACATATATCAGTCATAGTTTTCACCAATTCAGAAAACTTTTCCAACCTTTCTTTCTGTCAAGCAAAGAAATGCAACAAAACTCTCAATGCGCTGCTTAGTGAATGAAATCAAATGGAGTTTTAAAACCTGCGACTAACTGGTATTCTGCGACGTGAGATTCTGAAGAAACCGTGAGATTCCGAAGGAAAAATGTAGTCAGCCTCGTCAAGGTTCTCCTCACAAGAGTTAAGTAACTATCTTAATATAATACACCAATACGTAACTACGTTTCTATAACTACTAATAACTTCATAAAACTACTACTAATAACTATCTATCTATATTCTTCTATATATAAAGCAAACTTGATGATGTGGCATCCGCATCTCTAAGTTAACATCTTTGTAGACAAATTATGGGACTATGTTAAGCTAGAATTATGATGATGTGACACTTCAAGGACTAAGAAAGTTTCACACTTTTTTTAAAATTACAAAATCTTTATTTTGATGATAAAAAATTAAATAAGTAAAATGTAACCACTACAAGGCACATGGAAAGTTTTAGATTAACTCAAAATTAAAAACAAAATTCTATATTATACCATATTAAATGTCCACTCATGTTTTATTTCATTAGTAGAACAATGAATATGAATATATTGCTTAACATTGGAAGGAAACAAAAAAAAACAGAACTTACATATAATGATATGTATAGTGCCATTTGTTTTACACAAAAAGGCTATATTAGAAGTTTTTTTTTAGGAAGGCTATATTAGAAGTATTACAATGTATAGACATTCATATGGTTGAAGAGATATACAAATCATCTTTATAAAGTTTAACAAAAATTGTAGTTTTGGATTTCATTATATATTGTATCACGGGCAAAGATAATCACATGTTTGATTTTTGTTCTTTGTTTTGTTTGTTGTGTTTGTCATATATTGTTCCAATAGACTTTTTCTATGCTATAACTATAAGAACAAAAAAGTATATAATTTTTGGAGTTTTTAATTTGAGTCCTTTCTTTTTTCTTTTTGCCCATATGTACATCAATTGATTTTCCTTCTTAAAGCTTCCAGCTTGAATCAGAAGACAAGAAAGTAAAATTTTGTATTCCTGGCAAAGTTCATCACTTTTATTGCAAGTTTTTGTCAAGAGAAAAAAAAAATCAGTAACTTTATTCATCAATCTCTAAAACAAGCAAGTACCAATCTAAAACAGTCATTCGTGTTAATTTTTTCCTTAATATTCTTGCAAATGTAACCAACACAAAAAAAACAAAATAGTGCTTAATTTTTCAGTTTCACTTTAGCATAAAAAAAAAAAATCTTCATACTATAATTGTGCATGCATCTAAAAATTTACTTACAAGATGAATATTGTGTCCTTTAATAGTCTTGCAAATGTAACATACACAATAAAAATAAATAAAAAAGATCGAAACAAAATCCAATTACTTGCATTGTGTTAGGAAACATGGCATCCATAGATGAAGGAGAGAAAAGCTATGAAAGTGTTGTATTGATAGTAAAATATGATATTACAGAGTGATTGAATTAACCCACTAATGGGGTGGTTACTAAAGAAATGATAATTGCTTGATTATTGTTGCCAAAGAGATGGCTATAAATAGTTACAAATTACAACTGAAGCTCCAACTCTTATGGGAGCTGATTCTCTGAGTTTTAGGAACTCATAACAGTAAGGGGAGCGTATAGCTGATGTGCTATCAGTAAGGATACCTATCAGTTGCTGTTAGTAAGGAAACATGTGATACAAGTGTTCCTTAATTCTAGAATAACGTATATACAAGTGTACCTTAATTCTAGGACAACCTATATTATCTATTATGCCCCCTCAAAATGGGGTCACCATCAATGACACCGATTTTGTCTCTGAGAAGCGAAAACCTTGTGCGATGTAATGGCTTAGTCAGAATGTCTGCAAGTTGATCCTTTGTAGAGATGTGAGAGACTATGAGTTTTCCATTTTGAACTTGCTGCCTCACAAAGTGATAATCAAGTGCAATATGCTTCATTCTTGAGTGAAAAACCAGATTAGAGCATAGATAAGTTGTGCCAATATTGTCGCAAAAAAGTGTAGGAATTTGAGACGGAACACCAAGTTCTCCCAAAAGATTTGAGAGCCACATAATTTCTGCTGAAGAGTTGGCAGCAAACCTATATTCTGCTTCTGTGGATGATCGTGCAACTGTTCTTTGCCTTTTTGACAACCATGAGACATGATTACCACCAAAATAAATTATGTAGGCTGAAGTTGATGTTTTGTCATCATAATTACCACCCCAATCAGCATCAGTATATGCTTGTAATTTAAGATGAACAGGCTTTGTCAGTTTCAAACCATGGTTGATTGTGAACTTCAAATACCTCAACACTCTTTTGAGTTGCTGAAAATGCACTTCAGTTGGTTGATGCATAAATTGCGACAATTTGTTTATTGCAAATGAGAGATCAGGCCTAGTTAATGTGATGTATTGAAGTGCTCCTTGTTTTGAATCAGCATGGGCTGAACCATCATTCAGTTTGAGAGGAGTAGTCATGCACAATGGAGTTGTTGTTGCTTTAGCCCCAGACATATTGAACTTATCCAATAATTCTCTAATGTAACCATGTTGTGATAATAGCAGACCAGATTTTATTGGAATAAATTCTATGCCAAGAAAGTAATGAGGAAATCCAAGTTGTTTGAGAGAAAACTTTGTTGAAA
>Ga0228711_1004117_pt1 | contig 22485 bp, 9 predicted proteins | sample MedpolnodulmetaG_2_FD_177996 | JGI IMG/M metagenome (GOLD analysis project Ga0228711, IMG submission 177996) | Root nodule microbial communities from Medicago polymorpha collected in Santa Monica, California, United States - brown nodules | ecosystem: Host-associated > Plants > Roots > Nodule...
TTTTTTTTATAAAATAAAAAAAAAAAAAAAAAAAAAAAAAAAAAAAAAAAAAAAAAAAAAAAAAAAATTAAAAAAAAAAAAAAAAAAAAAGACAGCCGAAAAAAGAGAGAGAAAAAACAATAATCACATTGATTCACAGAGAACAGAAGCATTATTTTTGTTGTCATTCATTCTTTGTCTTTAACTTTCTCTCTCTTCTTTCTCTCTCTTCACACCAAACAAGACCCACTTCCTCCGTTCATCTCCAAACTTGTGAAACTACTTTTGTCTGTTCCTCTTTCATCCAGCACACCATAGATACAACCTCTTTTCCTACCTTATTCTCTTTTGCCAAAAAAAAAATCATTTTTTTATTTTTTATTTCTCCCTTTGTTGTTCTTGGTAATCAAGTATTCTGGGATGATTGGTTTTGGTTCTTTTGGGGTGAAGGAATGTAGTTGGAAAAAGTTGTTCTTTTGAATAATTCCTCATTCATGAGGATGTTTCAAATTTCTTAATTTTGATTCATTACCCCCAATTTGCATTCAATCTTGATTACTAGATTGTGAAATTTTGTTGGGTTTTGTGGATTTTGGAAGAAAGTTAGGATTTTTATTGATTCAGGTGAAAGAATCTGTGGTGAATCAATCAATTTGGTTCTTTTCCTTCCTCTGTTTGAATTTGTCCACCATCAAGGGCTGAATTGAAAATTTGAAGGTGATTTTATCATGGATCATGTGATTGGTGGAAAGTTTAAACTTGGAAGGAAAATTGGGAGTGGTTCTTTTGGAGAGCTCTATTTAGGTTTGTTCATCTTTATTCCTTTTTTTTGTTTGTTTTTAATTCATTTATTTGGGTACATTGTATTGTAATTGTATTGTTGTGTTAATATTAACATGTTCATTCTATGGTTTCTTATATCAGCTGTTAATATACAAACTGGAGAGGAGGTGGCTGTTAAACTGGTATGTGAAGTTCTCTTCAATCATTTGAATCATTTTTATTGTTGAATTCTTTCATGAATTTCTAGAATTTGGTTGATGTTTTTTTTCTTCTTGGTGGTTCTGGATGTATTTTTAGGATATTATCTTAACTATTTAGGGTCAATGATGATCCATGAAATTGAGCATGCATGTGATATCATTTATCGAAGGAAATGGCATGAATATGTTTTAAATGTTAACTTTTGGTCAATAGGTGGATGATTGGTTCTTGAAGTGAGATGTGAAATAGCACATTATGTTTATCCTCACAATTCTGTTTTGCAGCTGCTGAATGCTCACTTTGTTTCATATTTTTACAATACATTTTCTGTTGCATTTGTTGATCACGTTTTGCTAGTTTGTGAAATAATTTTTTTGTTATCAGTTAGTGGTGGTACTTCATGTGACACACTATGTTTTCCAATTTCTAATCGTCTCACTGTTCTGTCAAAAAAATTCCAGGAATCTGTGAAGACCAGGCATCCACAGCTTCACTATGAGTCAAAACTGTATATGATTCTTCAAGGAGGAACTGGAATTCCCCACCTCAAATGGTTTGGAGTTGAGGGAGAGTACAATGTCATGGTCATCGACCTTCTTGGACCCAGTCTGGAAGATTTATTCAATTATTGTAACCGGAAATTCACTTTGAAGTCAGTGTTGATGCTTGCCGATCAATTAGTAAGTCTGTCTGTCAAGTTGGCGAAAGTTATTTAATAGGGTTCTTCATATAATGGTACTGCTAATAGCTTATTTGCCTCATACTTTTGTTTGTTTTTTCAGATTAACAGAGTTGAATACATGCATTCAAGAGGCTTTCTTCACCGCGACATAAAGCCGGACAATTTTCTGATGGGTCTCGGACGTAAAGCAAATCAAGTATGCTATTATTGTCTGTTGAAGATTTCTTGTTTTTTAAATTCCCTTGTCTGTTGTGGATTCAATATCCCTTTTGAAAAGTTTGATAGAGGGGTATGGGAGAAGCCTAAATTATCTATATATTATTATTATTGACCTACGAAATGAATTGTGATAGGGTGTCTGTAGACAAATATAGCACATGGTAGGGCCCATTTTAAGCTATTATCTTTGTTCTTTGGTATTAAATGTTCTTACTAGCATATCCAGGAGGTAATGCTTTCATATATTTTCTTGTGTTGGCTATATAGTCATAGATGAAGAGTCTAAATAGGAATAAATGTTAAACTAAAGTTGTGAAAAAATCTTGGAGTACATTTGTCGAGTCCCGCATTGGATATGGTATGACCTGAGTATCAAGAGGGGAGTATTGGAGGTCATATTATGCCACAACACAAGGTGCACAGTTTCGGCCTCTTGAATCTATCGTACAAAGCGACGAAGAAATGGAGAAAGATATAAATCATAGGATTCAAGTGAGTTGGATGAAATGGAGAAATGTGTCGGTTGTTATTTGTGTTTGAAAGGTACCTCTCAAAAGTTTGAAGTAAATAAAGTTCCAACAAGAGAAGTCAAGTGCTTTAGGGATGAGAATGTTGCAGTGAATGAGCGGACATACAAGAAAAGATACGATTATGAATTGATGATGCAATGGAGTAACACCTATTAGGATTATGAATTTACAACACAGGAGAGAGTAGGAAAAACACTTATTACCGATAAGATGATAGTTGTCTAACATGTGAGGAGTCTGTCTAATAGAACCCTAGTAAAAAAAGTTGATGTTAGAAACCTTAAGAACCGAGTAACAGAAAAGATGATTTTATTGATTGAATTGAACCGAGTATATTAGTTAGTGATTCAATAATAGTATCTACAGTTTCTGTATTGTATTGATATTGATAGCGGCACATCTACTTGTATCTATTAGACATGTTAGGTTCCGTTGCATAATGCAATCAAGCAACTGCAAGTTAGTTAGGTTCTCTAACTAACATTTTAGTTGCAATCAAGCAGCTGCAAGTTAGTTTTTGACAGAATGCAACGACGTCATTTGATCCGTGGTGTTAATGATTGTATAGTTTGGATGATTTTGGTTTTTATTTTCCTGTCTTTGATATAAATAAAAAGAGTTACTCATTATAATGAGTCTCCAGTATTCAAAAACATCAAAATACAAGCTTTGTTGAGTAACATTTGAATTGGCAGTTTCCTGTTTCCATGTTTGTCCTCGAGTTTTTCAAGGGTACTCTCACTTCTTCCTGGACCTTTCCATTAAAACCCTAAGCTCACCAGTCATTTTGCTTATTTTCATATCACGTCTATTGGTTTACTTCATAACCTATCATAGTAATATTTACTTTTTGGGAGGGTGTGTTTCTCCTTTAGTTCAATGACTTGCACTGTAGATACTGTTGCTGTTCGTAGCATAGATCCCTGCATAACAAATTTAGGAAATAAATGTACTGCCCTTGAGAGTATAATGTTGAGTTGGTCTTACTTGAGAAAATGTCTGTTTTGACATGTGCACACATTTTGGCATGCAAGTGACTTTATGTTGGTATCAGTTTATTGATTTCATCCTGGCATGCAGCCATACAGTGCTAATTATAACATGAATAACTTACAGCGAGACTAGATTACCTAGCGTTAACACGATGAAATGAAGCCTAAACTTAACCGTTTGTATCCTTTAAAAGACTTCATTTTGTAGTCTCCTTGTTGGTCAAAGCAATTGATTTCTTTAAGGGGTGGGGATTTCTTAATCGTCGGATATGCTAAGTTTGTGCACCACGTTGAGTTAATATTCTTTCCGTTTTTTATTTTATTTTATGGATGTTATAGGAGTATTGCTGTTTGTCTATCTTTTATTTCGACTTTTTATTTATTTGAATAAATTTCTTTTCTCTTGTCCAAAACTAAATATAATCAACTGATACATCACACTCTGTATCTCATTTCAGGTGTATGCCATTGACTTCGGCCTTGCGAAAAAATATAGGGATCTTCAGACTCATAGGCACATACCGTACAGGTTGGTTTTGTCCTCATAATTTTAGAAGGGTGCAATATTAGGTGAAGCTAAACAAGGCAAACTAAACCTTATATTGCCTAATAATTGCTTAGGTTTTTTTTTTCTTTCCCCCTACACATTTGCATCCCTTTAATAGGCTGTTATGCCATTTTTCTACTGGAAATCATTACTCAAGGGAAATGCTAACTTGTGCCCTTAAGGCACAAGATAAAGATCTTAAAATAGAATTAAAAAATAAATATTGCATCGAAAAGATAAGTTTTTAAGGTTATGAAAGCACAATTTCCAAGATTAAATTTCTACTTTTGGTTTCTTATCTTGTGCCCTTAGGGCACAAGTTAACAAGACCCTTACTTAAATGTAGGTCATATTTTAGTATATTTTAACTAAAACAATATCAAACTTGGTCCCAAATATTCCCATTGATCTCAATATATTTTGTAAGTGATATTTTTCTTCTTTGCTTAGGGAAAATAAGAACCTTACAGGCACAGCACGCTATGCAAGTGTCAACACTCATCTTGGAATCGGTAAGTGATATTTTATGCTGGTTTGTTCCTTTCTCGGTTAGGACTATTTAGTTTGAAATGAATTATTACATTATTAGGACTTGATGTGTTTTCTATATACTAATTGTGTGATTGTGGTGGCAGAACAAAGTCGAAGGGATGATCTGGAATCTCTTGGTTATGTGCTAATGTATTTCTTAAGAGGAAGGTTAGTTAATTGACAAATGCTTCTACCACTTTATAGTTTATTCACACTATCAACTTCGTTTCATACATTTTCCCTTTTCAGTCTTCCCTGGCAAGGACTGAGGGCTGGAAACAAAAAGCAAAAATACGATAAAATCAGTGAGACGAAGGTATCAACTCCAATAGAGGTAATTATGACCAGTTATTGGGCACTATTGCAAGTTTCTTGTATATTAGAAATTGGAATTAACTAAACATTCTCAAGTTGATGTTTGCTTTTTTAATTATTTACCTATATTTCCTGCATTCAACTGTTAGCACTTGTGTTATTTTCATAAAACTTTCCTCTTTATTTCCCTTCTGTCTCATGTAAAATCTTAATTTTATCGCTCTTGTTGATAGAATTACGTGCTTTTATAAAAATAGGTGCTCTGTAAATCATATCCCTCTGAGTTTGTATCATACTTCCACTATTGCCGTTCGTTGAGGTTTGAGGACAAACCAGATTATTCATATTTAAAGAGACTTTTCCGAGACCTTTTTATTCGAGAAGGTATGTTACCCAAAATAATGTGGAAAATGCATTCAGTATATTTTGCTGGAAACTCGGTGGTTGTGAATTGATGTGGGCATTGATCATGCAGGCTATCAATTTGACTATGTTTTTGACTGGACTGTATTGAAGTATCCACAGAGTAGTGGCAGCTCTAGAGGACGGGTTAGTATTTTATCTATAGATCTTGTTTTTTTACATTTTTGTTGGTCGCTTACTGTGGTTGTTGTAACAACAGCATGGATCTGGCAAGGCAGCTATGCATGCAGCTACTCCTGTGCATAAAGCACAAAAGATTCCAGGTCTGTTGTCTTTCAGTTGAATAAGAATGAAATTTGTATCCTGCTAATATGTGCTGTGACAGAAAATAATGTTTGAACTGAAAACGTTCAACTGAAGATATCTTTTTAGTTGTTCTCATCAATAGTAAAACTATTGTACTGTTCTCAAAGTCTGTTATATAATATTTGTTCATGCTATTTATTTCAGTTGGGAGAGAGATTCGGGAGAAATTATCTGGTGCTGTTGTTGAAGCATTCACCCAGAGGAACCGCGCAAATTCTAGCCCTCATCATGGTGAACACACCAGACATAGGACTTATGATGATGTGGCAATGCATAAGGATTTGGTAATACTCTTTCACAACAATAAGAATTTATAAATCATCATATTAAGTTTTCAAATGAGAATGTTGCTTCCTGTTTGGTTTGACAAGACGTTTTCTAGTTCCATTTCATGTTTTTTCACTTATAATTACAAAAATGTCCCTTTCTGCAAATATTTGTACTAGAAGTTATAAGCACAATAAAATATTGCTTTCACCGTTTTATTTACAAATCTAAAAATAAGTAATGAAGTGAAAGAAAACAAGGTTGTTTATAATAATTTACAGTGAAAACAGAAAGTGTTTTGTCAAATCAAACAAACATATTCTCTGAATTATTCTTATGTTTAACGTTATCTTATATTAACAGCACTATGCCCAACACAATTCAACTCGATATGGAAGCAGTTCAAGAAGAGCCATGGTATCATCAAAGCCAAATTCCTCAGGTGACCATACTGGCAGGATGGCCACAAGTGGGGGCCGTCCATCTGGCGCACATAGAGTTCAACCTGTGTATGATACGAAACAAGCAACTTTTGCGCGCAATGGGTCTACGAGAGGCCACCGTGATGATCCTCTGAGGAGCTTTGAGCTCCTCACTATCAGAAAGTAATCTCAAGGGTGTGTTATTTTGTTCTTCATTTCTAAATTTTGGCACACCTGGGATTTCAAGAAGCCTTATGGAAAGAAAAGATTGAAGTTCATGGATATTAATCAATTATCATTGAGGTCAAAATGGCATGACATCCCGACATCATCTCTAGATCCCCTCAGATTGCTTCAGAAGATTTCTTAGCAGCTTTGATGTGTTCTTATAACGCGTCAAAGATGTAATTCAAAGAAAATATTATTTTTATAAATAAGTATTGTGCTGTATGAAACTTGAGTTGTAGCAAGTTTTGTGGATATGCAATGTTAATTGTTTGTTGACAGTGAATGGAGTTTAACAAGGCTACTGGGCTGAATGATCGATGGTCATATTTGAAGCAACAAGTGATATGGTGCTGTAGGATTAAAAAACCGAGTTACTTTATTCATAGCAATTAAAAATAAAAAATTGATGTATCATTGCTGAATTATTACTTGAACGGTTGAGTTGTAGTGCTGCATAACTTTATGAGTTCTCGACAGCAATTGAATTTATGAAAGGCTTAAATGCACTTTTCACCCCCTATGTTTCAAAAAGTTGCGATTTTGGCCCCCTTTTAAAAAAAATGGATATTTTGACCCCCTAACTTTTGGCCCTCTTTTGATTAGCTGATTTTGATGGAGATTATGACAATTTCTCAGTCTTTGATGATGTAAACTGGCATGGCGATAGAAGGATGCTGATAAGTGGAGTCCAAACTAGCATGGTGTAACTTTTGGCCCCCTAAAGAAGGATCCACTTATCAGTTTGGACTCCACTTATCATACCAGTTTGGACACCATGCAAGTTTGGACTCCACTTATCAGCATCATTTTATCCCCATGCCAGTTTACACCATCAGAGATTGAGAAATTGGCATAAAATCAGTTAATCAAAAGAAGGCCAAAAGTTACGGGGTCAAAATATCCATTTTTTTTAAAGGGGACCAAAATCGCAACTTTTTGAAATATAGGGATGAAAAGTGCATTTAAGCCTTTATGAAAATAATAATAATTTCTGTCATTAGGGCGGTAGGACTTAAAATGTTCGATATAAGTAGGAATATCATGATATGACTCGTGAAAATGTCCAAAAAAGTCATAGTTCAGTTCGGAAAAAAATGGTTATGCTCGACTCAGAAAAATGGTTTCAGTTCAGTTCAAAAACAACGAACCAGTTCACCGAACCATAACACTAGTTTGGTTTGGTTTGTTGAACTGTAAGCATGATTTAGTTCACTTCGGTTTTCTTCGCTAACCAAACCATGAACAGGCCTACACAAGCATTATCCATCTCGGTTTTGAATCCACTCCCCTAGATTGCCCTAGCCAAAAACGTGAAAATTTAAAATGAAATACATCAAAAACTTCAAGGAGGATATACACAATGAACTTCTGAAATCCCAAGAAAACGTGGGAGTTCTGAAAAGAATTCTAGTAGTTTACAACGAGAATCACAATTCCAGACAAAAAGTTAGGGGTTTCTAAGGGCCGCCAAACGCTTCTCGATATCATCAATTTCGGAGCTGCAATGGCATCCAATTTCAAAGGTCAAACAAACTGATAGAGAAAAAACAACATTTAAAGAAGTTTCACAAGAAATTCACATGTATGCTAAACATAGATGTGGATTTGGAACTTTTAAATGCACAATTCCAAGTAAATTATTCACAACTTATAAGTTGCATAATAGAAATTTATATCTTTAAACTTATATCATTCTCTCTCTCTCTCTCTCTCTTGAACTTTCTTTAAGACAAAGAGGGGGGACTGTTGGAATGGATGGGTAGATATGTACTGACATTTTCAGTATTCATATTCATATCATCGTCTAAACTTCTTTAAAAACTAAGGATGGAGGAAAAATGGTGACAGTAAAAAAATGCAGTATGGTATATACCTGCTGACATTTTCAGTATTCTTTGTTTTGATACTCCCTTTTGGAGCTGCTGATAACTGCCAGGAGTGTAAATAAAACAGAAATTAACTTGAGTACAAAACATGAGTTAAAAGAGTACAGACAACTGGACTACAGAGATTAATAACAACTAATTCCAACCAACCTGTGAAGCAACATCCACGCCGATTTCATCGAGTACCTGCCAAAAAGTAAATAAAATTTGCATCAATTGTTTTTTGTAATTTTAAAAGTAAATGTTACCTCCGTAGAATCATATGTGCAACTTCTGCCCATCCATACTCTTACTTTCTATGAATTCGACATTATTCTTTCTAACCCTTGTCAATTTAGCTATCAGCCAACCAAAAATTTAAAGTATTTTTAAGGTGCACTTGATTTACTTAAAAATTAGGACAACACAGAATTGTTTCATGTTTGATATCAAAATAGTTAAGGACAAAACTAAACAAAAGATGTAGTCCTGGATAATACAAAAATCGTGTTACTCATTAAACCAAGTGAGAGTTTCTTATATCAAGGGTTACAACAGTTAAAAGACAAGCCTACCTGTTTTATTTTTTACTCGACAGTCGCACTCTTTCCCATTTCTCTCTTTCTAATTCTAAGTGTGTGTGTGTGCGCGGGCATGCACTGGTGCATCTAAATATATGTTAACTTAACATTATGCCTAGATACATTTGCTAATGTACTCCTACTTGGTTTTAGAAGTATATTAGCAAATTACAATTTTAGGAGTACATTGACAAATTTTAAAGTTATAATTTGCTAACGCAGTCCAAAAAAACAAGTGGCTATATTAGCGACCAGCTGACTAAAATACTCCCACGTGTTCTTTAGAAAAAATATATTAGCAAGTTACACCTTGGAATACCACAAAATTCAAAATTGTAACTTGCTAGCCTTTTCTTTTTACAAAATGTAACTTGCTAGCTTACTTATTTTGAAGTGGCAGTACATTACTTGGTATACATAGAAGCAGTAATTTTTGGGTCATATGTCTTATGTTTGTGGTAAATAAAATAGTAAATTTAACATTATTTTTTCCAATACTTATGCATGATACAACATCACAAAATTTCTTGTGCTGAACAATGTCTACTAAAAAACATATAGAACAAACAATTGTCATGTCACTCAATTGTTTGTCCTATGTTGTTCTACGTGTGTTATCCCTTGGGTGCATAAAATGCAACCCTATAACTCTTACGGAGGAAATATTATGGTTTATAGGCCATATACTTTTCTATTGATTTCAATTTTTTTATGTCTAGGAGAATTGTAAGCTTGTCTCAGCTGAGTCACCTAACTGGATTATGGATTGCTAGCAAGCAATTAAAGCTAGGATTTAAATTTGGACTTGCATTTCCTAGCACTATTAATTCCTAAGGGACCGGAACACAAGATGTTATAGCATTTTCCCACGTAAATAGCTTGGTAAGAAATTAATTAACCATGCCCAATGTATAGCTCAGATTTTCAACAATTCTGGGAAATTAATCAAGTTTAAGTTCTGCAGAGATTTCAACACTTTTTAAAAGAAATAATTGCAGTATGAAGAGTCCTTAGTACCTGATTTGTCAGATCTTCTGTCTCGTCTTCAGCTTCATCATTATCCAAGACATCATCAATGGCATCTGACATCATTTCAGTCTGCACATAAATTACAGAGTCTTCCATTAGATGTGGAAACACGAACAATGTTTCAAAATTTATGCTCACGTTGAAAAACAACTTACAGTTATATCCATTTGTGCTGATTGTTTCTGGAACTCTTGAATAATTTTGGCTTGCTTTGTAGGTGCCATTTGCTGCAAATAATTTCTTTAATTCAGCACAACGGAAACGGATTGAAAAAATATGACATAACTAGAGAGTAATTTAAGGATCCTGATGTCAATTTATGTAGCGTTACGTGAAGTTAAAAGAACAGCTAGTATATCAATTCTGCATTTCTGCCTTCCCAATGCATTATTTTCCTTTTAGCAAAAGAACAAGCTTGGACACCATTCCATTAATAAACATCCAATTAAAGTGCACCAATGCGTAAGACCTTCCGCAAAAACAAAAGCTTTATTTTCTATCTTTTTCGGAGAGAGGTACCCAAATATTGTCTTGCTATTGTAGCATGTGTCCAATACTAAAATAAAACCAACTGCAGCATTGTATCATGTATTGGGCCATGGACATCAAATATAATCAAACCATATGATAAATCATTCTACCTTATTCATGGCTTCCATTGCCTTACTGGCACCTTTCATGCCGGCAGAAATAGAAGACTGAGCATACAATGCCTACATGAATAATAAGCATGGGTAAGAGAAAAAATCGCCTACCCCCTGATAACAAAGTACCAAAATTAGCATCAGACGGACCACCACTCGAGCAATGTACCTGTGTGTGAGTTGCTATGCCTCTCATTTGAGCTCGACTACCTTGAAGGTTAGCAATTTGTTGCCTAAGCCTGACCAACTGCCTGGCTAAAATTTTAGTCGCAGCCTGCAAAAGGTGCATGATGATAACTTACGAGTGAAGAAAATATCAACAAATTTTAATAGAACTTATCTACTATCATAAGCACTAGCTAATACATAAACACTTATAGCTTATGAGTATGTTTAGAAAAGTTTATGGAAACAACTTATGACATGTCCATAAGTTGTTTTCAGCTTATTTCTATACGCTCTCCAAGATGACTTATGAAAACAACTTATAGCTTAAATGATAAAAAAATTGACTTTATTTTATCTTTTGTTATATTGATAAGCATTTAATTAAGTTGTTTATCCAAGCAGAGGCTAAATCACATGTAAAAAAAACTAAAAACAAGATAGATGAATGTTTGTTTAAACCTCATTTCCCGTCTTAGCAGTTTTCTTTATCTCAGCAACTAGCTTCTTTTCCTAATCATAAAACACATGAGAAATTTAAACAATAGGATACACATAAATAGTAATTCAGTTGTAATAGTAAATTAATACACATACTTCAAGTTGCAATGCTCCAATTTCCTTTTCTATGCCTGTGGAATACATATAATTAATTAAGACGAAAAAATGTAAATGTAATTGAGTAATGTAGTGATCGGTAATTACATTACCTCTAGTGGCATTGGCCATTTCACGTTTACTCTCTCTCAGAACCTCTGCATGGATAGAAAGGGGAGGTGTTAATAGAAAAAGGGTTGTTTGAATGATGGTGGAAGGAACAGAAGAGAAGAAGAAAGACAAAACATGAGAAAGTGAGTGATCGAATGATAAAGAAGGAACCTTTTGGCTTAGGTTTCTTAGAAAAGATATTGAGATTCTTCATCATCGTATTTCTTGTCTCAAAATTCTTCACACTCTGTATGTCTGTGATCGAGTGAGTGATAAGTGATTAACCAACAAACTCTGTTCTATGGATCTTATGTTTTTTTTTATACTTTCTCCACTCCTTTTTTATTTTTTTTAAGAAACAAAATTTAGGTGAGGTTTTCCTCAAAAAATATTTAGGTGAGGTTTTCCTATAAAAAAAATGTTTAGGCGAGATTCCGGCTTATGGTGGACAAAATATTATTTTGATGTGTTACGTCATCGCTAATGGAGAAATTTCTCTTTTAAGACTTGATATGTATTATCTATGAGGTACCTCAATGGAACACATCTAATATTAGTGGAATCCACATTTTTTATTATTAGAATATTGAAATGAAATGACATAGAGTTATTAATAGCTGATTAATGAGTCTTATTTTTAGACTTTTGATTGAGGTGATGGTTGGAAGGAAGTGTTTATAATGTACTACTAATAAAAAAATTATACATTAATGAATGTACATTGTGAGATCAAATTATGTACTAAAAGAATGAATGTTTTCATTGCGAATGCTCTTAGAGAACTTATTATGGGACAAAAAGTTATGTGTTGTTTAATGAGAAACACAAATTCAGTTTTTGTTCCGTCAGTTGAACCTCAATTTGTCTGATACAAGAAACAACTTTACAATTGAACACAATACAATATCATTTGTTTCCTATGTTCAATCCATTACTTTACCAATATTTTCATTTTGGTGTTGTTAACGAGTGCTCTCAGGGCACTCTTTAACCATCTCAAATTTAGTAATTATTCTTTTAAAAAGTCAACTATTACAATTTTCAATGCGTTCAATACACAACTTTTTATTAAAAACTTACCATTTAAAATGCTTAAAGAGTGTCTTGAGGGCACTCGTTAACATTTCTCTTTTCTTTAAGAGTCATTGTCAAGACCAATACATTTGTTTATAACTTATAGTTTATAAGCTTGCATGATTGATAACAATAATTTTAGGCAAATGTTGTTTAGTACGATGTCAGTTTGACAAAAAAATAAGAATTGCACTGCTTTAGATCTGTAATTACTAGTTTATCCAACACTTATTTTGTATATTACCATATTATCCCTATATGGTAAGTGGTTTTCAATTGTCGTCAAAATTCTTCTAATATCTCCATACTATGTCGCAATGCTCATAATTTTATAACGAGTTTATAGCTAATTCAATAGCTTTTTTTTAGGGAAGCTAATTCACTAGCTTATAACTTATATTTTAGATACTATTATTTTAATTAGGCTTTAAGCTTATAGCTTATAAATTTTTCTTCTATCTTTACTCTTATTTTTTTTTTATCTGAAATCAATTTTTACTCTTTATAATTTATTATAATTTAAAATAAAATAAGTATGTATTAAATGCCAAGAGATGAAATATCACATTTCACATCTATATTTAGTTATTTACCCTTACTATTTTATCTAAAATCAATTATTACCCTTTACAATTTATTATAATTTAAAATAAAATAAGTGTGTTAAATGTAGGGATACGAAATATCAAATCCGACATCCACATAAAACAAACAAAAACCATGAATTGGTTCCATCAAAAAAAAAAAAAACCATGAATTGGTCGCTTCTTTCTCTAGTATTTTCCTTTGTCGTTGCATGTTTCTGTCATTGCACTAGATCGTCATCACATGTGAAGCCCCGATACTTTAAAATGGATGAAGTATCGTATTTTCTGTGTTTTTTATACCGATATTTGTCTGATATTTCTCGATACGTATCAGGAGAGTATCCAAAGATTAAATTTTATTTTTTTAAAAAATAATTATTCGATACTTTCCGATACGTATCATGAGAGTATCTGATAATTATCCTGCATTGATAGCTGCCCCAATTTCCCAATCAATGTTAACTAAAATAACTTAACTCTTGAGTACTAATGTATTCTTTTTTGGATATAATGCTTCTTTTTTGGATCGATAAAGTATAACACTAACAGAAATAGTATAACACTGATGATACTCTTTTTGGGATATATTGTGTATGTAATTGACTAATCAACACTCTTTTAATCGTCAATATTATTTATATTTATGTTGATGTACTACGAGTTTATGACTGGTTTCTTTTGTTTGTTAATATATTTACATATTAAAAAAAATGTTATAATTATATTGTACATTTAATTATATATATTTTTTATTAATGTATCTCAACCGTATCGTATCTTAATTTTTAAAATTTTTCCATATCGGTGCAGGATCTTCGTCATCATTCATACTACATCAACCGTTGTCTATCGCCACACTGTAGTCCACTGTTGTTCCTTCTCGTTTTTACACCTAGATTTTTCTTCATTTCTCTTCAATTGGTTATTTTTTAGATAAAATAAATAGGAGTATATAATATATACATAAAATGGAACTATAAATAAATTAAATTTTAGCAAATAAAATAAATTAATTATATAAAAGATATATTAAATAATAATTTTACATTATTTTTTTGAGGGAATTTTAAATAAAATTGATAAATTCTTAAATATTAATTGACATAAATTTTACTATAATTAAGAATACTTTTTATGTTAATCTTATAATTGATATATTAATCTTACGAAACATAGCCTATATGTGATAAAAGTAGCATTTAATTAATAAAATCAATTCACTCAAAATTAATCAAACATTCACTAAGTTGGAAAGATTTTGTTTGAGGAGAAATTAACCCTTCCTCCAAAATAGAATATTGATGAAAAAGAAGACAAAATAACCGTTAAGAAAAAAGCTTATATATAGCATCATAGTATTGTTGTCTCTTGTTCTGTTCTAACATCAATCACAATCTCAAATCATTGTTCCATTTTGCGGTTTATTCTATTCAACACTCATTCCCTTCTCTCTCTTCCTCACAATCTTGCCAAATTTTCCATTCACCATTTATCAAATCGCAAAGGTACTTTCTGTTTCCTCAACTGGGTATTCTTCTGAATCTTTGCAGGATCAAATATAATCGGTAACGATGAAATTGACCATTTTGATTTTTTTCCCTATCACGAAAGAAAAAATTAATTTTTTTTGTTGGGTTTGTTTTCAATGTGCAGAAAATGATCGTGATGGGTCTATAGCAAATAGGAACATTGTTGGAATTGAAGAGGGTGGAGAAGTAGATGATTGGTTGTTTTGGATTGTTAAGTGTTCTTATGAAGCGTTCCGGAACTACTGAGTTGAATGATTTCTACCCCATTCGACCAGAATGCAAAGCTGATGTTCCAACAACTCGTTTTAAACCAAGGGTGAAGCTTTTGTTTTTATCCCAAATGCACTTTTATATCAAATGTTTCATTGTATGTTTGTACCTATGAATCTATGAAGCACGGACACTCCTCGGATTAGGCATGTCACTGTGTCGGACACCGACACGACACTTGTAATTACACTAAATTATGTGATTTTTTCAAATTATTAGTTGTGTCAGCATGTCAGTGTCCGTGTCGTGTCCCGTGTCCGTGTCCTTTTGGATGTGTTCTTTTTTTGGTCAAGTAGTCTAGTGGCCAAAGTTTCACCCTCTAAGGTGAATAAGTGGGAAATCCTGGATTCGAACCCCGGACATATTTCAATTTTGGACGTGTCAAGCAATGCCCTAGTAAATAGTATGCTATTGCATGATTGAAAATTTATGCTAAGGTCAATATTGTCAATCTTGTATCACACAAAACAGCGGTTTGTTAGAAGTACAATTTGATAACACGTTTTATCACATTCCCACTATAACTGCTATTTGATGACAGTTTGTACTGAAATGATGTATCATCGAACTATAACAAATTTTCAAATTTTTCTATGCTAAAGCAGCCATTTGACAACATTGGCTGTTTGTATCTCCAATTGTGAACTTCATTGGAGGTTTTTTAACTCTTTTTTGGTAGGCCTGCTATGACACTTCATATTTCGGAACACTTACCAACTTGTTAGTCTAATGTTATAACTCTTTAAGAACTCAAAATGAATCCCACAAGTTATCTCCGATCCCACAAATATTGTTATTACATATACTTGAGCGAGTTGGTGGTTTTATTTCTCTATATTTTTTCCTTTGCCGTTTTGATTAAAATAAATCTTGTGATTTATACATTGTTTTTTATTTCCGCAGTCTGGCAAGACTTTAAGTGCAAGAAGATGGAATTCAGCATTTAATGAAGAAGGTCGTTTGGATATTGCAAAGGTTCTGAGACGAATACAGCGAGGGGTAACTTATATTCTTTACTCTTAAATCGTTTATCATTGCATTGATGGTCTGTTTGTGTGTTTTTCTGTATGTTTGTGGGTTTATAATTATTCTGATAACTACTGTGTAATTGTATGGTGACTTTTTTTCAATAGTTTGTAGACTGTAGTGATACTCCCTCCTTCATTTGCATCAGACATTTTTCTATGTGAAAGAGGCAGTATATCATGTGATTCATCATAACCATTTGATGTGCTGTGTGTTTTATGACAACACATGTCAGTAAAAGTTACAATCAATCATTGTCATATATGTGTGTGTGTGTGTTATTATTAGTGTTTCTGTTCCTTCTGATTTGTGCTTATGCTGTGTTTCTTTCTATACATTATGTAGGGTGTCCATCCTTCAATCAAAGGGGAGGTATGGGAGTTCTTACTTGGTTGTTATGATCCTAACAGTACATCTGAAGAACGGAATGAGCTCAAGCAACGCCGGAGGTATATTTTCAATTAAATATGTCTCTGTAGGATTATAAGCTATAACATAAGATAAATAGGAATAAAATAATATGTTTCTGCTCATAGTATATGGCTATATGCACAAGATAAATTCTCGTTTCCTGCTGTTGCAATTGCCTTTTTGTCCTGATCATTGTGGTTATTTCCTATTTCTATTTCTGTGATTGTGACCATTGCTACTACTGCACTTTTGTATTATACGAGACTAAATTTTTTACCTCTTGGATGGCCATGCTTCCTATTAAGTTCATGTTTGGTGGTGCTTCATAGTATATGGCTATATGCACAAGATAAATTCTCATGTTCAAGTTATAGGGTGTTAATAATACAAATGCAAAATAGAGAATGGGAACGGCAATGGAGGCTAGGGTTTTATAGAATACCAATAGCTTGTCAAAATAAGGGGTTACAATAGAGAGTATATAGTAAAACATAAAATACTAAACTACCCATAATCCCTCAGCCCAATTAATTTTACAAAAGGCTTATAACTTATTATCTAACACAGGGTTTCAGATAAAGAGGGAAAAAAGGAATAAAAACTTTCAATTATGATCATGGTTTGAGATGATTGATGATTATGATTTTATATAAAAAGATTAAACACTAACCCTTATATTTATTCTAGACAAGATTCTAATTCCTAGTTGAGTAGCAAAACAAATTATGATAATAACAAAGAAATATGGAAACTAGTCTTGAGAGATACTCTAAGAAAGTCTAAGACAAGAAACTAATCCGATTTCGAAGGGATTTTATGTAGTTCAGGATTCTACTCACGTGATAAGGCATCGCAAAATCGTGGGTTTTTAGGATTCTGATTGGGATTTTAACAACAATGATCTAAAGTACTCTAACATAATATCAAGATCTTTACATATCTTTTAAAAATTCGATCTCCCAAAGAATGTGAGCATAATATTGGGTGGCATGTTTCATCCTAATAATCTTGTACTGATTTTTCTAATACGCATCTGGTGGGACAAATTTTTTAGGGTGTTGTTCCCAAGTTTTTTCCTCCTTTTTTTGATCTTTATTTTGATTGAAAACAAACAAAGCATGAAATCTTTATGTAAATTATCATCCAGGGGGCAGTATGATATGTGGAAAGCTGAATGTCAAAAGATAGTCCCAGTCCTTGGTAGTGGGAAATTTGTTACAACACCCCTCGTCGGTGATGATGGCCAGCCAATAGATCCTTCTTTGGTAAAGATCAAGACTTCAGATAAGAAAGTTGTGCAGTGGCTACAGTTATTACATCAAATTGGTAAGTATACGATGCTGCATAAAAACTCCATTATATTTTTTAGGAGAACGCCAATGAGGACCCTAAGAGCATTGGTTAATATACTAAAAGAAGTAACTTTGTATATAAATGGGTGTAATTATTACATTCACAAAAGTCAAAACTTGTATCTTCAAGACAAATATTCCTTTTATGGAATCCTTAACCGATGCCCTTAAGGCACTCGTTAACAAAATCCTGTTTTTTTATTATGTTTGGTTTAATGAGCATAATAAGCATCTGTAATGGCAGTTGATTATTTTGCATCGTAGGTCTGGATGTTGTTCGAACAGACCGAGCACTTGCCTTTTATGAAATTGAAGCTAATCAATCAAAACTTTGGGATGTTCTATCGATTTATGCTTGGTTGGACAATGATATTGGTTACGTACAAGGTAGATGACTATACCTTTCAATTTTTTAATGTTAAAGTGCAAGAGCTTAAGAAATTTCAGATATTCTTAATGGATGGATTATTTCATTTCCAGGAATGAATGATATTTGCTCACCTTTGGTTATTCTTATTGAGAATGAAGCAGATTGCTTTTGGTGCTTTGACCGTGCGATGCGAAGGATGGTAGGCTGGATAACACACTAAGATGAACATTATGTTGCTCAACAGAAAAAAAATTTACTGTTCAGTTTGATAACATTAGGCCTTTAAATCTGTTATTGTTGATTTTGTTTTCATTTGAAGACTGAAAAATATTTAATCTCCGTTTATGAGGGAGGCCTTGTTTGACAGGAGAAAAAATATTTTATTTCTATTTATTTTTTCACCTTTAATTAGCATGCCACTTTGTTTTCCCTTTAAAGAATGTTTTTGAAGTTTTGTGTAGGAAACACCACAGCCACAATATTTTATTCGTTTCACCGTTTCTTATGCAAATATCTGAAAATAGAAAACAAAGTAAAAAGGTGGCACTTTTGTAATGTGAAGTAAAACAGAACCTTTTCTCAAACCAAATAGACCCGTTGTTTTTACTTTTTACATTCCTGCCTATGTCCCATAACAGAGAGAGAACTTCAGGTGCACTGCAACTTCAATGGGGGTGCAATCTCAGTTGGGCACACTCTCACAGATAATGAAAACAGTTGATCCCAAACTTCATCATCACCTTGGTATGTAAAGCTTGTTTTTTAAACTTCTAATATGCATGAGTCATATAATTCCACGTGGCGGAAGTTTTTTTTTTTTAAGGGGAAATTATAACTAGTTAAAGTGACACTAATGGTCATTTTACAACCGTTTCTGAGGAGTTTTCAACTCCGTCCCTTGAGCTTACAATTTCAACTCTGATCACTAAGCTGATACTTCATGGAAGTGGTGGAAGTTTACGGAAACAACTTGTCTCTTTTGACAATCATATATTCATGTTGCAAGGTTGCTTTTAATAACAGAAAAAGGACATACGCACAACTGCATGCTGTTAATATTTGTTGTCTGTAGTTGTTTGGGGACCTCTCCCTTAATTGGGAGACATTACCTGAGACCTTGTTTCAAATCTGTCTTGGCATGAAGAGCTTTCTTCTGTATAAATGTAAGAGGAGGAAACCAACCTTTATCTCTTTTAATTTCGCAGAGGATTTAGATGGTGGAGAGTATCTTTTTGCGTTTCGCATGCTGATGGTTCTTTTCCGAAGAGAATTTTCTTTTGCAGATACTTTGTATCTTTGGGAGGTAAGGATCAATTCCTATGACAACATAAATTGTGACTTTTGTTTTGAGGAGCTACTGTTTTCTGATTCTTTTGATGAGGTAGAGTGTATTTCAAATTTATAGCTCATTTTAAGACATAATATAGATTGTTTCCAGTTGATGTGGGGCATGGAATACAACCCAAACATCTTTACTAAGTACGAGGATCCAGAGGGTGCTAAAACAAAAGCCCCGACAACTGCAGTAAATAACAAAGTTCTGCAGCAATATGGAAAGTTTGAGAGAAAAATTGTAAAGACAGGCCGCACAGAGGAAAATAGTGCACTGGCTATTTTTCTTGTTGCTAGTGTTCTTGAGACCAAGAATAAGCGGATTTTAACCGAGGCCAAGGGTGTGGATGATGTTGTCAAGGTCCTCTCTCTTTCTTTCCATCCCTTACTTATATGTGTATGTTATGTTCTTGCATTGCGTTTCTGCATGTATCTCACAAGAAACTATCTCTTCAGATCTTGGGTGACATAACCTCAAGCCTTGATGCTAAAAAAGCATGTAAAGAAGCATTGAAAATTCAGGAAAAATACCTGAACAAGGTAAGTTCATTTCATTCCTGCTGAATTTTTTATTTTATGCCTTTTTAATGTTAGTTTGATTTGCGAAAACATTTTCTGGCTTTATTTAGTATTTTCGCCTTTAACTACAAAATGGGAATTTTTGTCAGATTGTTTTATGTTTTCATGTATATGTAAAGGAAACAGTAAAAACAAAATTTAAAGTGAAGTCACAGTTTTTTTTATTAAAAGTGAAAATAGAAAATCATAACAGAACCTTAAGTTTTCAATTTTGTTTGCCAGCTTTTTTTGTAAGTAGCATATTATTTTGAGAGCGACTCACACACAATCATGTATGTACTTTGCTACTACATTTCTTTCTGTTTTTGCATATACAAAGTAAAAATTTTAGTTTCATTATGTTGCTCTATACTAGAGATGTGAAAATTTGAAGTGTCTGTTTACTTGTGCAGACAAAGAATCCATGACCGAACAACATTAGATTTTCTGTACCTATATGATGGCAGTTGCGGTTGCGCGTGATCTTCCCAGGTTTCAGTTGCTCCTGGCAGGCCATTATTTTCTTTATTTCATTTTTTTTTTCTCTTAGCGATAGCAAGCAAGTCCTCAAGTCGATTCTAATTCTTTGAATTCTTCAATATGAATGTCATTAGATATTGAGAACCAGAAACATCAGTTTTATTAGATATTGCTGAGATTGTTTGGGGGGGGGGAACTTTTATTTATTCTATTGGCTTCTATAATGTAAAATTACTTTCATAAGCTGTAACGTAAGAAAGTAACATTTTTCCGGAAGGTAGCATTTATCACATTAATGCTCACAAAATTGTCAATTTTTTGTTTTTGTTTTTGCTACTCAATAAGTGGTACCTAGGGAAGACACCCATGATGCTATTTATGCATTGGTTCAACTCCTAAGGTGTGGGTTTTATCATATATAAACTCATACTAGAAGCATTGTCACTAAAATGCAGTCATCGCCTCGGGTTGTCGAGCGATTTCCCAGAGTAGGGTTGCCCATCAATGAGAAATTTTAGTAGCTTAGGCATGTTTCTAACCCGTGCCTATAGAGAAGGTGAGAACTAACACATTCTTTTCAACATATAGTTCCATTATTTGAATATATGTGAAATCAACACAATTTAATAAGACTATGTTCAAATTTTAATCTATTGTTTTAGAGATCGAAACACGCGGTGCTCTTCTCTCTCACATACTCAGGTTTTTGTTGTTTTAAATATAATGAGATAAATGAGAAGTCAATTTCAAGATCATTAAGTAAAAACCGTTTAGATCAAATATACTTCCAACCAAGCATAAATAAATAAATGATGATGGATCAAGTTACATCGTTTAATAAGGTTTTATTCAATATATATTTTACGAATTGGTCGTAGGATAGAAATTTTATATCACATAGCTCGTCGATCCTAGTTAATTTCATGTTTTATCACTGCAGTGAATTTGTTTGAATTCCCTCATGCTAAAAGTTAGTCACCCTATCTATATACAGTATACATTAGTATATAACAAAGAAGTTTCATAAAAGTTCAATAGGCTACTGTATGGTACTATTCTTTTAGATTCATTTTTAATTTGTTATTTATTTTTCCCTTCTTTTTTAATTGTTCAAGCAGCATAAAAGATGTGTAAATGTAGAAATTATTTTCTTTTGATTCGTTGAAAGAAATAAATGTATCAAAGTTCTTTGTTTATGAGGATGACATACATATATCTATCCAATTGCACTGTATCAAGATTCTGTGTGAAAGTTGAAATAAAAAATGATTGAACAGCTAGGTATGAGGATGACATACCAAAATCAAATCAAATCAAAATCACACATCATGCGATCTTTAGCAGTCGTTCACAATCACATGCATGGTCAATCATGGTCGTATATCTTTATCCCATTGCACTTCTAAAAATGGATAATTTTTATTGTAAACAATATTGTTTTACTTTTACATTTGAGAGATAATCTTAATTAATACTACTACTTTGCTTTTACTACTACTTTGCTTTGAAATATAAAAAGTTAATTGTAAATACATTTGTATAATTGATAATTTAGTAACAATAACCCACAAAATATACACCTTAACTAGGGATGGCAATGGGTACCCAATGGGCAGGGTACTGTACTTATCCCCATATCCGCGTTTGTAAAAAATACCCGTACCGGCCCCATACCCTCGTGGGCAAAAACTTAAGTGCCCTTCCCCTTACCCTATGGGCACCTAACTGTTCATATCCGCACCCATTACCCGCACTTTAACTATGAAAAGACAATAAAAAAAGCACCACAATTGAAATAAAGTTAGGATTCAATTTTTTTAAATCAACTCATAAAATAGTATGAATCGTATTATTTAGCCAAATAAAAAAACAGTGTGAATCGTAGTATTTTGCAGGTACCCATCGGGCCTGGGTTCAATTTTCATCCCTTTAGAAGTATGAGATTCAAGATATAGTTACCTCAAAGCAGAAGAGAGGGATAACAAAAAGCAACGAAAGGCAAGCAGGCGACAAAGATTCACTACAATAGGAGGCTAGGTTTAGGTTACTGTAATAAGCAATTTTTAGGTTTAGGTTTAA
>Ga0228711_1004119_pt1 | contig 22480 bp, 14 predicted proteins | sample MedpolnodulmetaG_2_FD_177996 | JGI IMG/M metagenome (GOLD analysis project Ga0228711, IMG submission 177996) | Root nodule microbial communities from Medicago polymorpha collected in Santa Monica, California, United States - brown nodules | ecosystem: Host-associated > Plants > Roots > Nodule...
AAACATAAACCCATTATGGTGAGACGCCCTAATCCCTACCTAGACTTTGACCTAATATCAGAGTTCTCACTGATAGAGATACTTTATCATATGCATTTCAAATCCATGGTGTTGATGATAAACCCTAAAACAAATAATGCAGAACCAAAAAATAACCTAAACAAATGAACTGCAAATCAAGAGGATTCAATTTGACACTCAGTTTCTTGATATAAAATGCACATTATCCGTAATGAAAACATAAACCCATTATGGTGAGACGCCCTAATCCCTACCTAGACTTTGACCTAATATCAGAGTTCTCACTGATAGAGATACTTTATCATATGCATTTCAAATCCATGGTGTTGATGATAAACCCTAGTTCCTAGAATTTAACCTAATATCAATGTACTAATTGATATAGGTACCATATCATATGTCTCTCCCAAATCTAACATAGAAGACAGAAGTTGGAAGACTCATGCTAACCGTTCGATGGGATTTATCAGAATCCGGAGAAAGAGTAATCGGAGAGATATCATCTTCACCGCCAACATTAATTTGATTAATAAATTCTTCCAAACGAGACGCATCAGAATCCCCCGCAAGAGACTTAAAGGATTCAATTTGAGAAACATAACTTATAACTAGAGTTTCGGATGGAGTATCTGTTTTATTTTCCTGGACACTCTGAAACAAGAACCGCAAATCAATTAATTGTGAAAAGCATAACTTATAACTTAAAATTTTGAAGTCAAATACTAAAACAACCAAAAATCAATTAATCAATAAGCTAAAATCATGATAAACCTTCGATTCCACTGCTGCAAGCTTAGATTCCTCAGCAAGGGCTTCAAGTGAGGACAACTCAACAACTTTTCCATCTAAATCGACTTCATGTACAATAAAATCAGAATACCTAGATCACAAATTGAATTGATTCAGCATTAACAAAACAAGAAAGTGCTGAATAATATCGCAGTGAAATGAAGGGAATTAACCTTTGCTTTAAAACTCCACGGAAACCAGGAAGGTTGGAAATGTAGCAGGTGATGCCAACATCGTGTTCTTCCATAGAATTCATGGTGCGCGAGCGAGGGAGTGAGTGGTAACTGCTACGTGCTACTGCAGTTGCATACAAGGTATTCGACGATTTTCCTCGAAAACGCGCCGGTTTTATTTGCAAAATTGTGTCGTAACTCCTTTTTGGGTTTGTGAAATTAAACCAAAAAAAAAACGTTGGTATTAGCACCATATTTTTTGTTAATACACCACCCTGTGTATGGTGCTTGAAATTTTTCCCACTTATGGGATTAGTGTCCTCAATAACCCTTGTCAAGGAAAACCAAACAAAAACTTAGTCAACTTGGGTTTTCCCGTAAAATGGCGTGTTTGGACAGGTACCCACAAATGTGTGTTTTGTTGTCAATATATTTTCCTTCAAGAAAAAATTATAATATATTATAAACTTATATCTAATAGGTAATTCATAAAATAAAATACATTAAAAATATATTATTTATAATAATCTGTTAAATTTTAGTCACAATATTAATACTTCAATAGAATAAAAAGTGATGAAAATTAAAGAAAGGGACTTTTAGCTTTGTTAAAAAAAAGGGGACTTTTAGTCAAAATAAAAAAATTATAATAATAACATGGAAAAATTTTGTTAAAATAATGATATTTAAAAATAAATATATATTTAATGTTAAATCTCAGTTAAGGGATTTTACTATTATATAGCATATAGAATTGTACATAGTATAAGATACCTTAGAAGTTTTATATTTAAGAGTTAATCTTCTAAAGAAAAAATATAATATCCCTCAAAAAAAATCTTCTAAAGAAAAAATATAATAGTTAAGACAACAAATAATTTCAATAGAAAAATATAGAACATATGACAGAATAAAATGATCAATAATAATGTTCAAATAAAATTAACATTGATAGGATGAGACATGTTTCCTTTCTTGCTGTCTCCTTATTCTGATCAAAATCGTTGGTTGAGACTCAGTTATTCACTGGTTACAGTATTGGGGAGGTTAATCCAGTTGTTGTGTCTCATCTTTAATTTGTTGATGATACTTTGTTGGTTGGAACTAAAAGTTGGGCCAATGTTCGTGCTCTAAGGGCGACTCTCATTATTTTTTAGGCTATGTCGGGATTGAAAGTGAATTTTCATAAGAGTTTGCTTGTCGGGGTTAACATCGCCCCTCCTGGTTGAACGAGGTTGCGTCTGTGCTGAATTATAAACTGGGAAAGGTTCCTTTCTTGTACTTGGGCTTGCCTATTGGTGGCAATCCTCGGAGACTGTGTTTATGGGATCTTATTGTGACTCGTATTAAATATAGATGGTCGGGCTGGAATAGTCGTTTCCTCTCTTTTGGTGGCAGTTTGGTTCTTCTTAAACCAGTCTTGACCTCTCTGCCTATCTATGTTTTTTCCTTCTTCAAAGCTCCGTCAGGTATAATCTCTTCCATTGAATCTTTATTTAATAAACTTCTTTGGGGAGGGGGTGAGGATCATAGGAAAATATCCTGGATAGGTTGGAGTTCAGTTTGGCTTCAAAAGGAGTTCGGAGGTTTAGGGGTTAAACAATTGAAGGAATTTAATGTTGCCTTACTAGAAAAATGGTGTTGGAGGATGTTAGCGGATAAGGGTGATTTTTGGTACAGAGTTTTAGTCGCCCGATATGGCGAGGTAGGCGGGAGGTTGAGGGCAGGAGTTGCTCTTCATGGTGGCGGGAGGTGGTGAGGATTAGAGATGGGAGCTGTGGTGTTGGGGGTGGCTGGTTTGAGGAGTGTGTGACAAAGAAGGTGGGGGATGGGACTGACACGTTGTTTTGGTTTGATAGATGGGTGGCGTCGGCTCCTTTGTGTGTGTGATTCTGTAGGTTGTTTGAGTTATATGAAAACAAATCCATTACTGTGGCAGCTTTGTTTTCTCTTGGTGTGGAGCCGAGGGGAGGCGTGGATGTGGAGGCGGAGATTGTGGGCTCGGGAGGAGGAGATGTTAGAGGGGTGTAGGACTTTACTTCTTTACTTGTTGTTGTTACAGATCAATGGTTGTGGCTCCCTGACCCATCAGAGGGTTACTCAGTTCGGGGTGCGTATCATGTTTTGACTTCAAAAGACTCACCTCTTGCGAACTTAGCAGCGAAGATGATCTGGCATAGGCAGGTTCCTCTGAAGGTATCAGCTTCTGCTTGAAGACTACTTCGTGATAGATTACCCACTAAATCTAATCTAGTTACTAGAGGTGTCATCTCTTCAGAAGTCGCTGTGTGTGTTTCAGGTTGCGGTTCTATAGAATCGACGCAACATTTATTGTTATCCTGTCCTTCATTTGCTTCGTTATGGCCCCTGGTTCGCGATTGGATTGGTTTTATGGGGGTGGACTCCAATGTCTTGTTTGGTCATTTTGTTCAGTTTGTTCATTCAACAGGTGTTAGTAAGGCTCGCAAGTCGTTTCTTCAGCTAATTTGGCTTCTTTGTGCTTGGGTCTTATGAACTGAACGTAACAATAGGTTATTTAATAATACTATTACTTATATTCTCAGGTTGTTGGACAAAGTAAAATACTTGTCTTTAGGACGACTGAAAACCAAAAAAGCTACCTTTATGTATGGTAATGACGGGTGGTGGTCAAGCCCTTTTCAATGTCTGGGCATTGGCTGATGGTTTCTGTTTTTGTAAGACCTGACTGACATTGTGTGTCTTTAAGAGTCTCTGTGGCACGTCTTGTGCTATTGAGATTCTTGTTTTGTGTTAATATATATCCCATTTTTTATTGTTCAAAAAAAAAAAAAGGATGAGACATGTTCGGCAAAATGCTTTTTACAGCTTTTAACGTTTTTTGAGAAGCTATTTCAAGTCGCTTTTGAGCGTATAACTTATACCATTTTATTTTTCCTTCCAATTTTAACTTTTGTTAATCTAATTTTATTATTTCTTTAATAGAGAAAACTACCCACATTCATTAGTAACTGCCCATGTTTTTTTTATCTTAAAGGAAGTAACTCCCCATGTTTTATATCACTTACAATTCGGTCGTTAATACTTTTCATATTTTCTTGTTAACTTTTCTTTTTGGACCTTGCTCTTAATTTCAAATAAAATTTGCAATAAATATGAAGCAAGTTTAATTAAATAAAATTCAACAAAAAAGTTGTTACATAAAAAATGTCAATTTAATTCATAAAGCATATTTATCATTTTGTAGATGAAAATAATTTGAACTAAATTTAAATATTAAAAAATAAATACATTAATTAAAAAAGTTATATATGTATATATATATATATAATTTATATAAAAAAAATAAACAAACATTTCCTTTTAGGTCATTTTATATTTATTAGTCACTTCAACAACTAATTTTACCAAACACTTTAATTTTATTAAGCTATTTTTTCAACTGCGAGTCATCAGTCATGAGCTATAAGCTAGTTTTTCAACTATCAGCTAACTTATAGCTTATTTTTACCAAACAAACCCTAAGACTTAGCAATATCATTCTTTATTCCTATGTATATTCTTTACAAAATAGTTGCTTACAGATAGATTGGATTTGTATTATTTCAATTGCAAGAAACACAATAAAGTTACATTTTGGATGTTATGTTTGCATCCATTACTTCAACCCTTTCCCAACGATAACACCTTTTGAGTTTTGATTATATGGTCTTCCTTAATATACGTACAACCACCTGTTTTATTTATTTTCCAATTACATTTTTTTTTTAGGGAATTTTCCAATTACATGTGTTGCAAAAATCTCTGTCTTGAACATAAATGTCAAGATAATGACGATAGGGGCTTCCTGACCATGTAAAACTGCAAAAGAATAATGTTTGTATCCATGGTAGAATAGCTGGCTTGAATGAAAACATGTAACTTTCTCCAAACATAAGTGTGTGAAATCCAATATCGTCATCTTTAGATTTGCAATGAACGATTATATTTGTGGAGGTTGGCTGTGGCGCTATATCATTGATAATTGCAATTGTTACCTTGTGAAAAGATATAGTCTCTCTAGCCTCAAATGCAAGCATTACAATTAATAGAATTGAGAATTTTAAGGTAATTGGATTTGGATATGCCATAGCTACATAAACAATACCCGTAAGGCTTATATCAATCTTAATCTTATCTTAGTATATAGAACTCTAGAGAGCTTAGCCTAGCATCCTCCTTTTCAATTGACAATTTTTAAATTGTTTCATATCTTTTGCACAATCTTTAAAGGTAAGTATAATTTAATATATTTCTTTGTCATGTTAAAGGACTTTTAAAAGTATAATAGTCTTTAAAAAAAACTTTGATGTTATGAAAAAACATATTTTTTTAAAAGTGAAAAGACTATATTGAGTCTCATGTTCGATTCTCACGATGTGGACTACTTTAACTTCTAAAAGAAAAGTCTATACTCTTACTATTTTTTTTGGTAGTGAATATACTCTTACTATTTTATTTTATTTTGGTCAGGTAGCCTAGTGAATAGAATTCACCTTATAAGGTGAATATGTGGGGTGTCCGGGGTTCGAACTCCGACCCCTACATATAATAATGCATTGTCCTACCAACTGAGCTATGCTCACGGGACTATACTCTTACTATTAAATTATAAGTAAAACTTGCTTGATCATAACCCAGTTTTAAAATGATTTGGGCACACAAGTATGAGTAAAAAAAGATAAAGCAATAATGAATTAAATCATTATTTTTGAAATCATTATTTTTTGAATTAACTATTCAAAATAAATTTAATGCAAAATTAATTAATTATTTAATATTCACGTCATAAATCATATTACAAAAATAAATGATCTTATTCTACAATTGGAAAAGTAAAACTTGTTTGATCATAACCGATTTTTAAAATGATCTGGGCACACAAGTATAAGTAAAAAAAGGTAAAGGAATAATGAATTAAATAATTAATATTTTTGAAATAATTATTTTTTAAAATAATTGTTCGAAATAAATTTAGTGCAAAATTAATTAATTATTAATATTCACGTCACAAATCATATTAAATGATCTTATTCTACCATTGGAAAAAACAACAGCATGATAAAAAAAAATCTTTAAAAAACAAATATTAAGTTAAAAGTGAACGATAATACACATGATAGATTACCAAAATATTTAAATAAATTTTAAGACAAAAGTTAAATAAATTTACTTTGATGATGTTTTATTTTCTTGCTTTGGTGTTATATAGCATAATTGTGAAAAGTTGTCACAAATTGTGAATAGATATATTACCATATTAAATTTGTCGCAAATGTATATGAATATTATCATAATATGAATATCATCTTATTATCCTTTGTGAATAGATATATTAAATGTTAACTTTTTATATTCTAAGATACATTAATAAAATTAATAAAAATTCATAAAAATAATATTAATAAAGGTATATTAAAAGAAAGTAATAAATACATCCAAAATTATGTAGATAGATGGAAAAAAAAATTAATAATTTATAATTAGGGTCAAAGAAAGTAACTTATTGTTCTGGACCGGTCGAAAGGATCTTAGGCCCATTTACTCATGCCCAATATGATACAAGCCCAAATACCGCATTTGGCAACATTCCTCGCAACACACCCCTTCCCCGTGAGGGGGGTGCACGGAGCAAACGAGACCAGTTCAAACGAACAACAACGTCTCTTCACGCATTCCCGCGAATCTCTGTCTGGCGGTTACACTTCCCATGATTTCGTAACCGTTGGACACACGTGTGCCATTACAACGGCTCTGCAGCCACCCACCTCTATATATAGGGGACTCTTAACAATCCCTAAGGTAGAATCTATTCTCCCTCTAAACTCTCATTCTCTGATCTCTACTGACTTGAGCGTCGGAGTGTCTACAGGTACACCCCCCCACTGTTCCAAGAAGCATTCTTGACGTATCCTACCACCACTCAAACCACCGCATTTAAAGCACCGACAATCACCTTCTGATCAGGTACGATCACTTATATAATATATCTTTCATTTAAGAGAAATGTTATTATGAGCAAAAAATCATATCTAGACAAATATCACAAAGTTGTTTGAACTGAACCATTCTTTATAACTATTAATTCGAGACACTTTCTCTCGCGAGAAATAACTTTAATTATATTTATTAGTTAAATTATCAAATTTAGACTATAAATACAAATTATGTATTCCTGCATACAAACAAAGCTTATGTCATAACCCTTTTTATTTCTTTCCCATTTTCTTGCGTAGAATAGAAAATTTCTATCATCTTTCTTTTCTTCTCTTATTTCTTCGTCTTGTTTGACAAAAAAAAACGAAGTATCTCACAAAAGTTCATCTTCTTATGAAAAACAACCGATTTATCAAAAAACGAAAGCACCATGGGATTTGGTCGAGGTTGTGGTGTTTTTGACAAAGAAGACAAGGTTCGTTAACTTGCACCTTTTGGTGCTGATGTTGGTTGTGGTGTTGACAAAGAAGACGTGGTCACCTCTATCTTTTGGTATGATATAATTGCTTATGCCTGTGGTAACCGCAACGATTCTGGTGGAGTAGGTCTCGGTCATAGTGACTGCAACGATTCCAGTGGTGTGGGTCTTGTTGTTGTGGTACTATATCTTACTTCACGCATGCTTGATTATATATAAAAAGATATATCAACTTTGAAATACATTATGATTAAATATTTTATGTCGGAAAAATAAATAGTGTCTGTTTCCATTGTAAGGTGTGATTCCTATTATGATGAAATTTAAATAATCTCTTGATTAATAATTTATATTCATTTTGTAGTGATGTTATTCCTGTTTTAAATGATTTGATATTTTTTAATTAATAATTTAAATAATAAATTAAAAGAGGTAAAATTGTAAATATAAATAGTTTAAATGAATGATAAAATTGAAAGTGAAAAAATCAATCAAAGATAATGTACCCCTCTATATATGTGTGTGTATACACTAGCGAAATCCCTCCAAAATAAAAAGATATAGTAGAACAACTATTGCTCTCAATTGCTATATAGAAAATAAACATCAATATTGACATGTATTACGGTCAAATTTGGGCTTAAGTAGTTGAAGAGCATCATCTTGCTCAAAGAGCTTTTGGTACTAACTCACTGGATACTCGTACTCCAAGGATGGTGAGTTGGCAACATGGGGATGAGGACACCATGATTCTCAATGTTGATGGAAACACGTTGACAAATCCAGGAAAGACAGGTTATGGCGGTCTAATTCGTAAGCACAATGGAAGTTTTCAACTTGGTTTCCCTGCCAAAAGACGAATCATACAGGAGAACCCGAATTCGATTACTCAGTAGAATAATTTTTGGTCAAACTTTACTTACCTAACAACCAAACTCCATATTATTAGGGCATCCTCCCCTGAAACGAGAGAGCTGACTGAAAAAACACTTTTGGTAAATAAAATTAAACCCAAAATCATGTATTGCTTTATAGTAACATTAAAATGAACACTAACGTTATAGTTTTTATGTGTTTTATGTTGCATTCATCCTTAAGCATATTTTACCGTAGTTGATTATAAGTTGTAATCTATACGCTCCATGACTATTTTTTTCCAACATCATCTTGCTCAAAGAGCTTTTGGTACTAACTCCCTGGATACTCGTACTTTAAGGACGGTGAGTTGGCAATATGGGGATAAGGACACCATGATTCTCAATGTTGATGGAAACGCGTTGACAAATCCAGAAAAAGAAAGTTATGGTGGTCTAATTCGTAAGCACGATAGAAGTTTTCAACTTGGTTTCTCTGGTAGTGTAGGGATCTCAAATATCCTACATGCTGAAATTCAAGCTCTATTGACTAGTGTAAAGTTGTGTTGGGATGCAGGATATAAAAAGCTCACATGTTACTCCAACTCTCTTCAGATAGTGGAATTATTAACGAAGGAGAATACCAAGTTCCACCATTATGCATATCTCTTAGAACTCATTCGAATGTCTATTGTTAAAGATTGATCTATTTCAATTCAACATATCCTTTGAGACCATCTTATTACTTTCAATGAATCTCTTCGGTGTTTAACATCAACTTTATTAAATAATGCCTTAGACTTGTCCTTTTCAAGGACTTAGTTTATTTCCAAAGAAAAAAATAAGAAAGCTAGACAGACGAACACATCTGTTTAAACCTAGTTGTTATAATGAGATTTAACAAAAACTTAAAATTGTAATTATAATATTTTAAACGAATGATATAATTAGAAGATAATAGAATAAAGGCATATATTTCAACAAAACAAAAAAAAAAGGCATATACGGATCGTATACTATTCTAAAGTGAATACTCCATCGCAAAAAAGTATAGTATAATATACTAGTAGTAGCGTATAGGAGTGAGTGATAGTGTGTGCGGTGCTGGCAAAAACAGTGATATTTCCAATTAACAATAACAACAAATCGATCTAAAACCCGTGCGGCCTGCGATAATCGATTTGTTGTTGTTTGGATCTGTGAATTAGGCAAATATGGTAACGAAAACAGAGGAATCTGAATTGAAGAATCTAGAAATTCAGGTCGATAATGGTGGTGGAGGAGCTTGGGAGTATCTTTCCCTCGTCAGAAAACTCAAGGTTCGCCGTTCTGATAAAGTCCTCAAGCATGGATTGTCCATCTTGAATGATTCCAAACTCCGATCCAAACTCGGCGCCGATGGTATCAATTTAAACCTAATTTTTGTTTAATTGTGAATAAGATTATGCAAGTCAACTACTTCCAATTGTGGTTGGTTGAAAGCTTTTCTGATGATTGATTGATTGTTTTATTTTTTTTTGTTGATTCAGAATGGACTTTGTATGAGCAGGTTGCAGTTGCAGCTTTTGATTGTCAATGTCTAGATGTTGCTCAGGTTTTGATCTTAATTTAATTGGTTTTCTGGTTTTTCATTGGTTTTGATTCTGTGAATCTCATTGGTCAATCAATTTTGTGGATATATGTTTGTTGCTGTGAAATTCACTTGTAATTCTATGCTATTTAGGTAATCTTATTCATAGCTGGTTCTAGTTTTCGTAGCTATTCATTAACTTAGGCTTTGTTTGGATAAACAGCTTAATTAAAAGCATAAGACTTATCATATAAGTGGTTATGTATAAGTTATTTATATTACTAAAGATAAAATAAAGTGAAACTGTTTCCATATATGGTGTAAGTTGTTTTCAAGAGTTATTTTGGAGAGCCTATGGAAATAAGTTGAAAACAACTTATAAATATGTAGTAAGCTATTTTTCATAAGCTCTTCCAAATAGTCTCACTCACAAATCTTTTTGTTATCAAATAAGCTCAAATAAGTCAATCGAAACAGACTCTTTTTGTTTCTTGTCACTTGATTCTTTTATAATATGGAGATATTAGGGGATCCATGTGTTAGATGGTACTGGTTCTATATAGAAATCTTGTTTGCTCTTGTAATTTCTGAATTTGGACAGTGGATAGTAATATGTGGTCCATCATGTCTTGTATGTTGCCTGAATCGAGGATTTGCTACATTTGTCTCCTTCATACATGATGAGAAGTCTCTAGTTTTAGAATTTATGGCTTGAAGTTGATAATATTCTACTTTTTTATTAGGACTGCATAAAGGTTCTTCGGAAGAGGTTCCCGGAGAGCAAAAGAGTTGGTAAGTTGATACTTTCTTATTCTACGTCTTTACCATGCTGTGGATTTAAGTTGCTTGAAAGAATAGCACCATCAACCTAACAGTTGCTACTGTCTACTTGAGTCAATATAAGCTTAACGGAAAAAAATTTAATTACAAGCGGAAGCGCCTGTTCTTAGATAGAGCCCTGCAAATGTAACAGCTGTCTAGGTAGCAAATGTAACTGTTGTTTAGGTAAAATCTATTTTGAATTTGCAATGATTATCCTTTGGCATCTTTGTTTTGGGTCTTGATCCTTTACATTTAAAACTTCTACAACTGTATGATAATTTTCCAAGTATACTCAAAGTGTAATGTTTAGTCGTTCCAAAACACAAGCAACTGCACACCGTTCCCTGATTATTGATGTCCAGTTCTAGTTTCTTTTAGCAAATTTTTGGATTGGTGGGTGATTAACATCATAACATGGATGATTTCCATTCTTTCAAGAGGGATGCTATATAATACTCCCTCCGTCCCTATATATAAGCACCCTTAAAAGGGTGCTTATATATAGGGACGGAGGGAGTATAATGTAAATACATATACAGTTTGAAATCCAAATAAGTTTGTTTTACATATGCATGTTTTTGCTCCCACTAGAAAATTTCCAAATAAGTATCTTTAATTGATTTGTGGTAACTAATTATTACAGGAAGGCTGGAAGCAATGTTGCTTGAAGCAAAAGGTTCCTGGGAAAAGGCAGAAAAAGCTTACTCAAGCCTTTTGGAGGACAATCCTCTTGATCAAGTAAACTCACTTAACCTTACTATTGGGGAAAAGAGGGGAGGGGGGACATTCATTTAGTTGATCAGTTACTCCCTGTGATGAAGCATAAATCTTATAACAATGACTAATTTTTGGATGTTTTGTCAATTTGACTTAATGTATAACATACTTTCACGTTAACCTTCTAATAGTCCAGGCTGGTTGAGTAATGAAACCAAAAAGAGCAACCTAATACTATAGAGCCTCACTATAGTGGGATTTAGGGGAGGGTTGTACCGATTGCGTATTTAATGTGGTAGTCTTACTTTGCATTTTCAAGAGGCGGATTCTGTGACTTGAACCTGTTATCTCCGGTCACACGGAAACAACTCCAACTGTTGTGCCTAGGCTTTCTTGAGTAACAATAACCAAACTTTCTTTTTGGCTATGTTTTTGTACAGATCATCCATAAAAGGAGGGTGGCTATGGCAAAGGCACAAGGCAATATTTCTGGGGCTATTGAATGGCTTAATAAATATCTAGAAATGTAAGACAGCTGTTAATTTTTTCCCATCTGAAATTGAAGACCGTTTAAAGGAAAATATTGCTTATAACTAACATCAGACCGAATATATATGAACTTTTTTTCTCCTCATTTTCACAGATTCATGGCAGATCACGATGCATGGAGAGAACTAGCTGAAATATACTCATCCCTGCAAATGTAAGATTTTTATTCTTCCGTTTCTCTTTCCGTAGTGATTTATTTCTGTTGCTAATTATTCAGCTGCCTTTGTGTTTTTTTTTACCCGTCTTCCTGTTAGGTATAAACAAGCAGCATTTTGCTACGAGGAAGTGATATTAGCTCAACCAACTGTTCCACTTTATCACTTAGCCTATGCTGATGTAAGTATCTACTCTCTGAGTTAGGATTAATTTATCATAGTCAAATAAAATTCTTCCCCGTCTCCCCGGTTTCTTCACTCTAATAATAGCAAGTCACCGAATATTGCATCGTAGAGAAGTATGGGTTTACCTATCAAGAGTTATAAAACATTATCTTATTTTAAATGGTGTTGCCAGGTACTTTATACGCTGGGTGGATTAGAAAATGTCCAAACTGCCAAGAAATACTATGCATCCACTATTGACTTAACTGGAGGCAAGAATACCAGAGCACTCTTCGGTATATGCTTGGTGAGTGTTTATTTTCTGTGGTTCTATACAATTTACAAGTTCACGATTCTCTTATTTGAATATAGTCCTGCTTTGGTTAGTTGTTATCATATTTTCCTTCATATATTGTTCACATATAAAATTGAGTTTTGCTTCTATTCTCCAGTGCACTTCTGCTATCGCACAACTTACAAAAGGGAAGAACAAGGAAGATAAGGAAGGATCACAGTTACAATCTCTAGCAGCCAAAGCGTTGGAGAAGGATTACATGCAGAGAGCTCCTGACAAGCTTCCTCAACTTACAACTGCCTTGAAAAGTTTAACATTGTCGTCATGATGCAGCATTTCTTAAATATTGTTATTTAACAAACTTTTTGGCACTTTATTAGATCAATCCTATAGAGCTTGAATCAACATATTTAGAATTCCTCATTTATTTTCTCTTCAATATTAAAATGTTTGTTCTGTATTTTATTACCTTCGGTAATAAATATTTGTCCAAAGACATGTGAAGCTTTTGTTGGCATTGCAGCTCTAAAATAGTGATAAAACTTTCCTAATGCGTTGTCAGGGTATAATTTACTTTTGACATTGTATTTTCCATGGTCGTGCTTTTATACTTAGGTATAAGTGTTTTTTTTTTGTCAGGTGATCTAATGGCTAGAATTCACCTTATAAGATGAATAAGTGAGGTGTCCGGGGTTCGAACCCCAGCCCCTGTATATAATAATGTATTGTCATACCAACTGAGTTATGCTCACGGGACGTGTTTTTCTTTTTAATTGAGAGAAAAATATTGTTATAGCATCTCCAAAGGGTTTCGGAACAATGAAACTGTTCCTTATATTTCTACCTTTGGAGGAACATCTAGCGGCAAAGTGTAGTGCATATATTTTGCTGAATTGTAGTTTTCTAACCTGTGCAACATTGCACAGCTTAAGAAGCAATTAATACACTTTTTTCTCTCTCTCTTTAACCTTTTTAGTCCATTTCTCTATCTTCTTAATTAGCCTAAATATTTACTAGAATTTTCACCGTCATCATCTCATCGAAATGGGTATGAAGGTTGCGTTTCTTTTTTTCTTAAAAATCTTTTCAATTTTCTTTGCTGCAACACCTTCGTGAAATTTCTTCACTACATTTGAAGGTTGATAATTTTCTTCATTACTAGTAGTAATTGTTACAATCCATTCTTAGTAGTTAGTATCATTAGTTTACATTCATTTCTCCAGTTCCCTCAGTGGTACATCTCTACCGGCTGAAAAATTGTGGATGACGCTGTAATTTATTTCGGCTGAAAATTGTGGGAAACTCCGATTCTTTTTATTTTTAGGGAAAATAAAACATATACTCTCTCTCATAGAGTTTCAAGAAAAAAGCTCATTAATATGTCATAGAAAAGGCCAAGAAGGGTAATGAGAGAGAAATAAAGGTGCATTAATTGTTTCTTAAGCAGTGCAACATTGCACAAGTTAGAAAAACCCATTATAGAATGCAACAAATAAGCGAACCTCTAATTTTCTGGAAAAGTTGAATATTTGTCAAGTAAAATGACATTAAAGGATTATTAATCGGATGGAACAACCCACTTTATTCAGCCTTTTATTATTTTACTTATTTATGGGAACAAATCGTGGCTTTCATTTTTATTTATAAGTTTCTATGGAGCATAAGGTATTACTAGTGTGTTTTTTCCAACTACTTTGGTGCATTGTACCACTTAACCGTTTCAAACCTGCAGTACTAGGTAATTCCACTAGTCCAAGTTGGACCCAAAGTATAGGTGGTCTAAACTAAAAGGACCCTACATATCTTTCTATCATATGAGCAAATTGTGTACTGAGTTGAATAAGTTACGGTAATGATATATGTACAACCCTCTTTAAACAACTATTGGAACAATCTTGCTATTCTTTTATTTTATTGGTCAAAAACAATAGAGTAAAAAAAATGAAGAGAGAGAATAAGAATATAATATGAGTATGAGAGAGAAAATTGTCAAAAGTTATACCAAAATAGTTGTACAAATATCATTTCTCTAGTATAAAATGACCTTATAAGGATCACTTGGAAGTAATGTACGAACTCAAAGTTGACTAAAAATAATACTAACTATCAGAGATGTTCCGTCTTTTTTTGATCAATTCAGAGATGTTCAGTCTAGTTAGTACAGTTGTTATTTTCTTTCCCTGTCCACACTCGACATTAATTGCGGGCCTTGACACATCGTTCCTATAATTTTCTATTTCTAGAGTGCTTTTGAGGTGCACACATCAGCTTTTTATGGGTTTATTATGGTCTCCACCTCACTCCCATCTCAATCCCGCAAGGCATGCACCCGTATCAGTCGCTGTTTTCTTACCGTCCTTTTTAGTTACCTTAAAATTTTCCATTACTTTTGGTCAACCGGTACTCTTTAAGCAATGACTTGTCTATTCCAATTTTAGGGCATCTGTCTAATAATTCCAATAACAATTTTACTATTTTCTTTTCTATTACATTTCTTTATACTTTTTTTACTGTGTATTATTAAATATAGTACTTACTATGGAACTTCGAGAGTTTCCTAGCATTTAAATATTGGCCTTTTTACATTTGAGAGTGTAAAGCTAGGAGAGTATGTGATGTTGAAGAGAAACAGGTGATATTTGCAAATTAAACAACTCGGTGCCGTAAAATTAAGTTACAGTGAAAATTAAGTGTCATAAAATTGAGTTAGTGCGTAATGGAACAATTTAAAAGACTTTAAATGGGTTCCTATAATTTTAACTTCCATTCATTTGTGTGTGTGTCTATAACTTTGATTATTAATTTGAGAGTTTCAACTTCAATTGATACCTAAAAAAAAAAAAAAAAAAAAATGCTCTTAGAATGATACTACATTCTAGTCTGTGTTGGCTAGCAGTGACTCGTCTGAATGATACTACATCGTTTTTTCTTTGGGAAGGAAAAAGGGCATAGCTATTAGCTCCCATAAATAACATTTGTATTTTCTCTTTCAATCAATACATCATCCACAATTCCACATGTTTCTCTCTACCCCTTCAATCATGGATGCCGTGTTTCATTACACACTATGAATTTGAAAAGAAAAAAATACTGTAATTCAATGAAACTGACCAACAGTTCCATTCAGCAAAAGGAGCTAATCCCGTAATGCACCAGCCGTACTGATTGTCTCGGGTAAAACAAAAACAAATAAAATGTTGTACTGAAATTTGTAAGAAACCACATGTGGAATGAATTGAAAGAGCGTTTGGTTCAAACTAATAACAGAATACGTAAAAAGACCTACAAACACAGACTAGAGGTAGAGTTCCAGGTGAGTTAATTTCATAAGCCATAGAAGATTGAAACTCTAGCCAAAAAGGTGAGTTAAATTTTGAATATATGGAACTTATGAAATTGGGAATAAAACAAGCCTGGTTTCTTATAAGCCGAAATTAACCAAGGGCAGCCAGAGTTTATGCTGGTTTGTATGCTATATGTTTGAAGTCTCTGAAAGGTAACTAATTCTCACAGATAACTAATCCTAGCCACCATTCTTGACAGTTACAAATGAAGATGCAGTTAACTGCAGTACTAGCAATTTGAATTTGGAGCTAATGCCGATAGGGAAAAACATTTTCTAACCAAGTGTGAAAATGTGCCAGACTATGAAAATTGTTGGCAGATCTCGTCTAAATTACAGGGCACCTTAAATAACAAATATGCAGGTAAGAAAGAAGAAGGGGGTTGCAATGTAGGAGATTGATACACTGAATTTGGATTGCTATCCTCTGTTATTCTCTTGCTGCGTAACAGATGTTCTTAGAAATGATATACATCCGACTTCAGCCAGATATCAACAAATGAAAATTACATCCCAAGTTGCAAAGAACTAAACCATGTAGAAGTAGAACAGACTGATAAAGGAATCAGCAGAAAATGACTGGCTAGATGATTGAAAACCACAATATCCGGTTCCCTGCTGACAACAATTATTTAGAAGGCTTTAAAGGGTACAAGATTTGGTAATGGTCCCAACGATCAAATCATGTAGATGTGAATGACAAGCCCTTAGGAGCATGAGTACATAAACATGTGTATATGTTTTTAAGGAGGTCTATAGTTTATTTATTCATGGTTTAAGGGATAAAGAAAGATAACAAAATATCTACATGTTAGGATTAACAAGAGCGTAAAAGAGATTCTGCAGTGCTACAGTTTGTTTTTTTTTTTAAACCAAAGGGATACACAGGAGTGTTTGTTTAGTTCTAGCCTGTGTTGGAGTTTGAGAAGAATAACTACAATGGTGCTATCACTTTTGTCACATACTATGTCAAGAATCATAATGAAAATATCAATAAGCAAGAGTTTTCTAGTTTTCTATATATCATGCGTAGTTAGAAGATTTCATTTGCACGAGGTTCGCAGCTGGAATTGCAACCTAACAATCTTAAAAAGAAATTATCATTCATTTTAATTAGCATGTCTACTCCTGCAGCAAAGAATCACACAACAGACAAGCTACATGGCTGAAAAATAGATGAATATTAATATGGCCTTAAGAGATCACAATGAGCGGGGTGAATGTTTTGGTTTCAGCATGTAAAGACAACAATGATTCACAAACAATGGGAGAATGGAGTGTCTAGATAGAGTAAACTAAAATGATATTTGGCCTCTAACAGCGTATTAATATATAATTGGTCAAAATCTGATACCCAATTTGCGCAAAATATTCATATCCATGTCTCACGTGTAGTGTACAAAACAACTATTAATGATCCAGAGACTGATGATAACTTTATCATCTCAGTTGCCTGAGCATAGAAGAAAACCTCCAATAGTCATAAAAAGAAAGAGCAGCGACATTGTAATTAGGCGACCTTCAACCTCAGCTCCCCTTAGCTTATAATTGCAGTAAGTTTGTAATAATTGTGCATTATCAGTTTGGAGTATCCACATTACATATTTGATCAAATAAATTCTCAACGCTAGAAGTTAAAACATATGACAACTGTATAATTATTAATTAATAGGTATATACATACTAATCAAAAGTATGGACATGTAATAAGTTGAAAAGCACAATAAGCAAACTTTAAATAAAAAAGACCATAAAATTAACACCTCAAGACAAATATACAGCCTTTTGGATTTCCAAAACAAAAACTGATCTGTTCAAATAGCTCAGCTAATTAGGTAAACCGAGGATGTGAATTTAACAGGTGGATCGAAAGAAACAAACCTAAAGGACTCACTTTATGTCGACTGTATTTCAGTGACATGGTTGATAAATAGAAAACTCACTAAGATGTCTGTTAGTATTAAATATATGGTGGATTTCTGCATCTTTACAAGTTCTTCCAGGCATACAAAATAAGCGAGAAACCAAGATCCGGAAATCTAGTCTCAGAAAATCTCTCGGAAAAAGACCACTGCAGCAGACTATCATTATCAGAAGAAAGGGGCTGTGCTTGTGTAGTCCACAACTTGTCCGCGGAGAGGCACGTCCTGAACATAAAGACAGCATCTGCAAGAGAAGCACCAAAGAGCCAATTATGGACATCCCAGAAAACATCCACTGCAAGGCCATCAACAAGGATAGTATGATTCCCTCTGAACTTCCATCTCAACCGCTTCACTTCCATCACAATTTTGCTGTCTAGACGAATTATAAGGCTCGGATCAGTAACACCACTTGCAGTATCACATTCAATCACGAGATCATGAATTTGACCATTATCACAAAACACAGCCTTTGTAGCATACAACTTCTTACCAAAAACATGTTCTTTCTTGGCAACTAAAACAGCTGCATTGGAACTGCACGGCAACGGAACAGCATTGGTTTTCTTGAAAGCTTCTTTTCTCAAATCCCCGAGAAGAAGAACCATTTGTCGATCCAAAACAACTCCAACATAAAACCCTCCCAACGGTTCCGGCCCAGAACCAAATTTAGCCGAAGATAGGTCCCAAAAGACATCAATTTTAGCAGAAAAAGCCTCAAGGCTCTTACAACCTTTCTTCTTAGAAAAAACCCAAGGTTTAACATCTACCTTACAAAGACAGTCATGGATCCCAACAGTGAGAAGTTGACCCACCAAATTCTTACTCCAATTGACAGTAATCGGACATGACCTACCGCGTATCCGGCATTGGTAAACACAAGTAACCATGTTATTCTGAGCATTTCTAGCAGCACTTGAAGACGATGACGAAGAATCCGCAACTTGAACACCATTTTCACCAAAACAAGAAGGAAAATCCTTCATTTTGTTGGTTTAGGTTTTTCAACAAACAGATGGAGACCCACCAAAGCACCCAGAATAGTGAAAGTTACCTTAATTGCAAAATCTGTGTCAGACACAGTTGGATTAGAAAATGGTTACGAATTGGATCAACAAGAACAACAACAACAACAACAAAAAAGGACAAATTTTGAGAATGTTTGTTTCAGTGTGAAATAGTTATTAAACAAAAAGAAAAAGTAGCAAACTAGTTTCACTGTCAATGTTTGTTCTCTGAAAACTCAAAAGCAAAAAAGAAAAAGCAGAATACTAATAATAATAATAATAATAGAATAGATTATAGATAGATAGATGAATATATAAACGAAATTAAAAACGGAAAAAAAGGAAAACGAAAGAACGAACGAACCTCAAGAAGAAGATGGCGATGGTGACACGATCCGAAAAAGGGAGAGAGAGTGAAAAAGAAAACAGAAACGAACGAAAATGGGTAAAAATAAATAAATAAAAGTGAAGGGAGGTTACTAGTCTTACAACTACTCGCCACTGAAGGAGGAGTGAGTGAGTGAGGTGAGGGGGAGGGAAAAAGGTATTAGTGGTACTATACAACACTACTTCTATCACAATATATACGGGATATATTTTTTTTATAGACAAAATATTAGAGTCATTAGAAACTTAAAACACAAGGTGAAAAAATGATGTTTGAATTCGATCATCATGTCTTATTTAACGATTTTAACATTTTTATCTGTCGAATTAAGACTTATGAACAATACATAATTTATTCTTTTAAAGTTGAGAAAAATATATTTTATTTATTTACATTATAACTAATATTATGAGCTTTTCTTTTTTATTTATGACTTTTTAGGGGTTTATATATAGTTATGGCTTAAACGTATTTTTGGCCCCTTATGTTTGTCATCGTAGTAATTTTGACTCCCTAACAAAAACAATGCATTTTTGACCCCTTAATTTTTTCAACTATGCTGAGAAGCTGCCACGTGTCTCGAAAAATGGTCATAATCGCAACTTTTTTGTAAAGATAAGGGGCCAAAAGAGCATATTTCCCTAAACATGGCAAAATTAGGGGGGTCAAAATTGCATTTTTTTTGTTAGGGGACTAAAATTGCTACGATGGAAAACATATAGGGCCAAAAGTGCATTTAAGCCTATAATTATTATGACTTGCTTACTTTTACTCCGATATGCCCTTAGAGCATTTGATCTGCTAAAAAATATAGGACATAATAGGACAACTCAAGTCGTACGGTGTCTGATTGTAGAACTGTTGCGACAAAACTAAAATTGAAATTCTTGTGACTCACTAAATAAAAGCGTAACTTTTTATCTCAAGTACAAGTTGTCTAAAACACTAAAATAGTCTTTTATCCATAAAAAAAATCATGCATGACAAAAAAGAAATATCAAATTCCATAAAAGTTTGTCCTATATTATTCTCCCTTATGCGTTACTATTCTATATTGTGATGTTCTATAGAGTATTTACTTGAGAGAGAATGGAGAGAAGAAACGAACTACTCCTCACATAATATAACCGCATATTCTCATACGAAAATCCCAATAGGTATTGGTGTGTACCCATTTGAGCATGAGGTGTGAGACGAAGAACTCACCTCAAACGGCGGACGAACAAACGATAAAAAAGAAAGAAATTGACTCACTCAAGTGATTTCTTTTCCGAATATATTAAAGAAAAAATGAACACTATGATAGTGTTGTTGGATATGTATCCAACATCTAATCATTTCATTTTTTATATTTAGTTATTTTAAAATGAACTTAAATTTAAAATTACTTTTACAATGCAAAATATCATTCCATAACAATACTTTAATTATTATTATTTAAGAATATCTATTTATTTGAAGGATGCCGCAACATCTTCAGGATCCTCCCTGGAAATGTAGTAGCATTGTCTGTCCTTAAATATACAAACACATGAAATTAATAGTATCATAAAATTGTTCATTTTTAATGTACTATTATGCTTGTTAAAAAAAAAAAAAAAAACTCCATCTTTAGGACTCTTGTTTGAAACATGAAAAAGAATCTTTAGGACTAAGAAACGATTGGTTCCTAGGACGTGGATCCCACAACCTCGTGCAAATGCAAAGTCCCACCCCCACACATGCTTTGTTTGGGATTTGGAACGTACTACGCTCACATACCTCGTCCCATCTACTCTCATGCTATCCCTTCCAATATTCTCCGGTCATCATACCGTAACTAAATCTCAATCTCAAAGAAAAATGATAAGTAAACACAAAAATGTTGACACAAATACAACATCAGGGATAATTTTGTAATTTCAGTCAAAGTTTAATGGCATAGTTGTGATTTCAAATGAAAATGAGGGGTAATTTTGTTAGTTTCTTCCTCAGTTTCTCTTCTCTCTCTGACCATCCATCATCATCAACCACGTTCCCACCATCACCATTCACCAGCAATCCTCCACATAACCACCTTCGTCCTTGCCACCGACCACCGTCCAGATTCTTCTTCTCCGATTATAACTATCATTCTTTCTTCTACGACCACCGAAACACATATTCATCTCTAGCTGCCTGCAACCACTGAAACTCACAGATCCGCCATCAAATAACATATACGAGGAGTAAATAGGGAATTACCCCCTGAAATTGTAAGTTTCATCAATTATCCCCTGAAATTAACAAAACTTTAATTACCCCTCTTAAATTGCACAACGTTAATCAATTTAACCCCTCTATCAAATTTTTCTATTAGTCAACATGACATTTTGCAAATACCCCCCCTTAAGTTTTGCACTTATGTGCAAAATGCCCCCCAAACTTGAAAATGTATATTTTTTCTTCTTCTTATCCTTCAAAATGACTGCATTATTGTGGAACATAAGTGCAAAACTTTCACTACCTGATTGATAAGTTTTTGAATGATGTTCACATTGGCACAAGTTGATATGTTATTCACTGTAAATCTTCATAAATCAAGTTACTTTTAGTTCCAGATTTTTTATTAAGGTGGCCAATTATTGACAAAGCATGAATTCCTATAAACTAAGAAAATTCTGTTTCATTTTTCGGTTCAATCAATATGAAATTGTTTTGCACTTCTAATGATCTGCCTTCCAGTCAACATGAGTTTTAGTGTACAATACGCTAGCATGCCATAATATACACAACTAGAGTTTTAGAGTGGTTTATATTGTTATAGTATGATTTGAAAGCATTAACTAAGAACAAGAACCTGTAAAATCAAAAGAAATGACAAATTAATAGTCACTTACCCCTTTCTCATCCATCAAAAGATTAAGAGTTTTGAGGTCTCTATGTATAAAGTTGTTTTGATGCAAATAAGGAAGAGTAAGCACAACCTTTTGTATATGCAGAAAGTCATACATATTTCCACCAGGCATATATTCTCAGAAAAAACATATATGTATTGAAAATGACAGTAGAGTTCATAATACTTTTTGTCTGTAAACAAACAATAATGTAAGTGCCTCTGATACATGGTTAATGTTTGATCGTTTCAGGAACATATATGGTTGTATACCGTCAAAACTTAGCTAACATGCTCCACAATTCAGTGATAATGCAGTCACTTTTAAAGATAAGAAAAACAAAATATAAATTTTCAAGTTCATGGGACATTTTGCACATAAGTGCAAAACTTCAGGGGGGGTATTTGCAAACTGTCATGTTG
>Ga0228711_1004121_pt1 | contig 22475 bp, 15 predicted proteins | sample MedpolnodulmetaG_2_FD_177996 | JGI IMG/M metagenome (GOLD analysis project Ga0228711, IMG submission 177996) | Root nodule microbial communities from Medicago polymorpha collected in Santa Monica, California, United States - brown nodules | ecosystem: Host-associated > Plants > Roots > Nodule...
TGCTTGCATCACTAGATTCTCCATCTCTATGTGGACTGAGTTCTTCATCGAGAACTGAGATGTGTGTGTTGGGAGTTGAATTACGCCAATGTACACTACATGACGAACAACACAACATCTCACTAGTGGATGTGATCAGTTTGGATCGCTCAGCATTTTCCCTTCTCTCAAATATGAGAGTGTACTCCAGAGATGTCCATACTACACCCAACATTTTACCTGCTTCTTTTCTTTTCAACGTTTAATTATTTTTTCAACTTATTAATAAAATTGAAAAGGAAAAAGAGTACACTTTTTAACAATTTGATTTTAACAAATTCAACCATGAGTGCCAAAACTGGCTGACAAATACATGATCCTGATCATCACTCGTAGGCATCCCATGTACGCGATGTATTTCAGCCAGGAAGATTGATTAAATAGGCGCAACAAATAATATTTTGATTTTTTTTGGTGGTAAATAATATTTTGATGTAATTTCGTATTCGTAACAAAATAATATTATCGATTATTATCCTTCAAAAAAAATATATTATCGATTATGTAAAACAATTATTACGAGAGTTTGGTAATCACTAATATTTTGGTGGTAAATTTTAATTTTGTTTTTGTTTTTGGCTTGAAGGGGAAAATCATAATCGTCGCAATTTTAACCCACTTTGCTTGCCTTGTGTGAGCTACTATGTTTTGCTAAACAAACATCGCTTTGTTTCTTCACTAGTATCATTACAAGATGCAGACTTTTTCATGGAGACAGCCGTTTTTTATCACCTAAATATTTTGATTATAAAAGTTGTTTCCAGGTTCAATTGATTTGAGAGCTGCTCATACCTAGGCACAAACATAAATATAAAATAAAATATTTAAGCGGCTTAATTATAATAGATGTCTTTTAAATTATTTAATTATAATAAATTGATTTTTAAGTTTTTTTTACCGCTTAAGTCCTTTTAAGTTAATTAATTGTAATAAGTTGATCTTTAAGTTTTTCTCGTACCAATAAGGTCCTTCAAGTTATTTAATTGTCACTATTTGACGGATTTTAGATCATAAAATGTAGGTTATTCGCGGCCTAAAAGTTACAATTAAATAACTTAAAGGGCCTAAGTGTTACGAAAAATACTTAAATGACTGACTTGCTACAATTAAATAACTTAAAGGATGTAAGTGGTAATAAAAAAAAACGAAAAGGACCCACTTGTTATAATTAAATAACTTAAAAGACCTCTGATGTAATTTAACATATTTAAAGATACATTCATAAAAACCAAGTTGTTTGGGCTCCAGTGGCAATGAGCTCCTTCCAAGGACGTACTTGGGGAATATCGGGTTCGATTCCTGGGGAACAACGCTTGGCCAATGCGCATGCCTCTACGCACGAGCCGAATTAGTCGCTCACCTTTGGTGGGTCGGAAACCGGTGCGAAAGCAAAAAAAAAAGATACATTCATAAATGAAAAAAAAAAACTAAGAAAAATAAATTAATCACATTATTTGTAATTACTTTTTCTATTTATTTTTTAATCTTTCTTATCTATGTTGTGCATTCAAATGCTTTTTGATTTGTGTTTGTGACCATATAAAAATTACTCATATTTTCCAAATTCCAAACTAGAAGCAATGGAACAACCGTGAGGGACAAAAACTACAACCGAACAAAAAATTCTACTTTTACCGTTTGAACTAAGAACTTCACAACTTGATTGCAGCTTAACCGAGGGATAAAAAAACTACAACCAAACAAACATTCTACTTCTCACAACTTGATTGCACCTTAACTGAATTCTAGACTCCGTCTACGGTGGAAGACCTCTACCGTAGGAGACATGTTTCTTTTTTTCTTTATTTTTTTTGCAAAAATGAATATGAATCATTGGATGAGGGTCCACCAACCCATTGACCAAAATGCTTACAATACACCTCTAAGAGCATCTCCAATGGGAGATCCTTACTTAACAAAGATCACCCCCGATTAAGGATCCCCTGTTGGAGGAAGAAAAAATGAGTCTCTATTAAGCAACGGACAACTATATAAGACTCTCTCTCTTAGGCAACTAACGGGTCCATTGCAAAAGAAGTAATATTATTACTCTCTATTACTTGGTCCCGCTTGCAAAAGAAGTAATATTTTAAATATTATTTTATTTATTTATCATCATTTTAAATAAAATGTAATTCATGCAAATTATTATTATTATTTTTTAACAAAGGAATGTAAAATTTGTAATGTTAATTTTTGCATTTTCAAATTGTTAGCAAATGTGGGAGAAATTTAAGTTCATACGAATAAATAAATATTTTGTAATTTAATTTTTTTAAGGATTATAATTAAATATTATGAGGTAATTTATAATTTAATAAATAAATTATTTTTGTTTGATGATGTAAAGTTAGTGAGGCCTATTTAAGTATTTTTTCTTTAGAGTCCTTGTTAGTGTACTACCATTGGAGTCATTGAGTCCTTAATATGTATTTTTATTAAAAAAATTATAAATAAGTGATGTGTACTACCATTGTGAATGCTTTAACACTCAATTGCTTTCTTTTCTTTTATTCTAAACTAGTAGTGTATTTATCCGACGTTTTTCAGGTTAGACATATAATTATGGACGACCAAAAATGTTTATTTTATTCTATATGTGTTAATAATTTTACTAAATCCAATTTGTCAAATTTTTTTATTTTATTAAATCATGTTAATTTCATCTGCATGTGCATCTATTAATTTTCGGGTACTTCAAAAAAAAAAATTATTCGTGTGTATCCATTAAGATATTTGTTTTGTAACGGTTTGTGGTAAATTTTATATGTGGATACCCTGTATACAAAATTTTGGTCGTCCTTAATTATTTGTCTAACCCGAACAACGTCAAAAAATACACTACTAATTATTTGTCTAACCTGATTTCTATGCGATTAAACAACGAGCGTCGTTTTCATCTCTCTTTTTTAGCGGCCGAAGTAGAAAAACATACTCATACAATCAATCATCAAAAAACAAAATTACACATTCCCATATTATTGGGAACACAGCGGTGGAAGCGATGAATAGTTTGAGGAGGATCGAATCATGCTCTAGATGTCATGTTAACAATACAGATACAAAATAAATGAAGTGAAAACTAACAAAGACGGCTATGGTTTCATAGAATACCAATAGCTCAACTTACAAAAGGTTATAAAAGAATATATAATAAAACCTAATGAACTTTAACTTACTAATATAAAAAAGAAAAATACCTAGTTACGCTACCTTGTGTACTATTTGTACGGTTCCTCGCTGGATTCAAAGGAAGCACCAAAAATCTTGCATCGGTCAATGCATCTTACAATTATCAAAACGATGTCGTTTAACTTCAATTATGCTAGGAACTGGTTGAACTGTCTGTATGTAACTGCATGTAAGTCTCCCCCTATAAAAATCAATAGCTTAAGCCTAATACTTTATTATCCAACACTTACCCTCAAACTTATGATATCAACAAAAAGCATTGTGAGTTTGTCAAACAAAATACGAAATACATACTAAATAATAATCTTCTAACAAATTTGACATAAGAGTTTTTCTGTGAATCATTTCAACATTCTCAAAATTGAATATCAATAAGAAAGTATTAAGATTTGGTGCCATTCCAAGTCTCAAAGAAATGATAACGATATATAACTTGTATGCTTGCATACCAGATTTGAAGATGAAAAGATCTTAGGATGTTTTTTTTAATCAGCAAATATTATTAACGGTAAGCTCGTGCAAAATGCACTAATAAGCTTGCACAAAGAAAATAAAAACAATAATGCCGCATATACGCGTAACACTAAACCCCTATACCAGAAACAACCCCACAAAGGCAAAAAGCCTAACTAAAAAACCTCCACAACCATTGGAATTTTGCATAATTAAGGACTACACAGGAGTAATAAAACAACGGCATGGTAATAGTAGCCTCATTGCACCGAAGCCACTAGCTCAAAATCCCCGACAAAAAGAAAAAAGAAAAAAAAAACAACAGGCACATAGCAGAAGCTAAATCACAAAGCCATCAAGAGCCTCCCACAAGCCGCCTTTTTCCTCATCAAACCCCCAGCAAATTCTAGATAGAAGAAATCACATGAGGAAGTAAATATGGTAGGCAAAATCATGAAACCCCAAACAAAATTTATAACAATAAATAATCAAGGTTTGATCAAGACAAACTCGTTTTCCTACAAATGTTCAAAGCCAGAGCCAAATTACATGTTGATGGGTTAGACGAAATCCTTATCCTTAATATACTAAAGTAAAATAATTTGCCACGATAGTTTTCCCTCCTAAACTTCCTTAAGCCCCGCCGAAACTTTTGTAATTAATTTTGCCAACCAAAATTTTGCACCCTTCCATTTCTTTTTTCTTGCATTCCTAACAAAAAATAAATTAAAAATTAAGATAACTCTTTGATTTCCTTTTCTGTTTAAATTCTAACCTCATTCTTCTTCCTCCTAATTAATTGTCATTAAATAATTGTGTCATTGTTTCTATTCAATCCATTTGTTTCATCGAGACACACAAATTTTCAACTTCTCCCATCTCTTCATTTTTCTTCTTAGCTACTAAACCATACCATTTACTTCGTGTGTACAAGTTCTTTGGTAATCTATCTCATTTTCTTCTTATTTGTTTTTCCTCCTCCAGCTCCTTCCTATATTAATCATTTTATTTTGTGATTTTGTTTGTTTGTTTCTTTAGGGTTTGTAATTTTGTGTTATGATAAAGGGAGACAAGGCCAACCATAAATGATAAACATTGTTGGTGAGGGCATCAATAAGCAAAATCTCTTAATTGTATTTCTTCTTTTCAAATTAAACAAGGTCAGGAAAAAAAATCAATAGTTTAAAACATTGTTTCGAGACAAATGATTGTTTTGACAACCAAGAGAAGGAAAAGAGCCGGTATAAATAATAATCAGGTGTAATATTTTCAATTCATGAAGTTGCTCCTCATGAACTAAGGGGTGCAACAACATCATAATTGATACTAACAAAGTCAAATGTGTAAAATATTGCATGTTATAATATTTTTAAAATTGTATTGGAACTCATTTCTTTAAAAATTGTACTACATATTTTTTTTATTTTGGTGTGAATGTTTTTGCAAAGAAGTTATCAACATTTGGCCGTGAGATGTTACTAGATTTTAGTGCCACCGGCCGTTGTATTTGAAACTATATTTGTTAGGTTTAAATTATGTTATTATCGACACTTTAGTGAGATTTAATCGATGTTTTTCTATCCTCGTAATATTTTTAGGAACTTCATTATTTAAAGTTTGAAATGTAACTTTTAAATAAGATAAATAATTCTTCCAATACAAATTTAGATCATGCATCCCGTGCATCGCATGGGTTTATGGGCTAGTCATTAATTAAACTGGAACAATATAACGTTGCTAGTAATTCCATTTGTGCGATGCACGAGACAAATTATGGATATATAATGTATTTGAATAGAAAGGATGAGTTTGAAAATTTCAAAACTCTATTGTGAACACAAAAATATAGGTCCATCATACAATAGGAACATATACATAACGCGTAACAAAAAAAAATCATAAAATGTGAATATAGTAGAATAACAGAAATTGTCGTTCTAAGTTTCCTTGCAAAAGCACAAAAGTATGAGAAAATTCATGTTAAAACTTGGAATAGAAGTGAATGTAAAACTCCTTAATTATAATAAAATTCAATCTTGAATTAATGGAATTCCAACATTAAAACCTTCATCTCCTATTTGAAACGAAATTGGATACTGTAAGTGTATACATGATGACTGTCAGGTAAACATGTTGCAAAAGTCTTGATTCTTCTCTACAATGATTTCTCTTTGAACATCTGTTGAATCAAAATTACTTACAATAAATTAACTTTGCAAAACATTGGCGCGCACATACCCACAAACAACCATTTTTTTTATCATAAATGAAAAACAATAAATACCATTTGAGATGTCAGAAAACGTCAAATTTTCGAAGTTATTATGATTAGTGATGGTTTGAAACACAGTGTTTTTAATTTGAAAACTAATCAATACAAAAGTGATTGATATATGATTATGTTTTTGACGTCTGAATATGTTGTTCTTTAACTTTATGCATTTGCTCATATGTCGTTCACATTCCTCCATTGTCGTATCTTCATTGCCACTTGTGTTTGCTTTAAGCATTAGGATAACTTGAATATATGCGTACACATCAATACAATTAAAAAGATATGATAAATGTGAGGGAAAAAACATCAAATATTCTGATTTCATTTCTTAATCGCTATTAAGTAGAATAGATCAAAAGATAAAAAGCTCATGGAAATGGGTTTACAACGGAAAAATTGACATTAAGTAGAAAAGAGAGAAGGAATTAAATGAAGAATAAGATGATTTGAAAAAACTACCTTTCTCGTCTTCGTTCCCAAGCAATTCGCTGACACTCCCGCTCAATTGATCTCCTCGTCAAGAAAAGAATGAGAAGTGGAAAATCTACCTCTCTCCTCAGATGGTACGTCAACAAAAACAGTGTATCACACAAGATTGAAAGTGTTAACAAAACAAACAACAACGCATAAACCAACACTAACACACAATGTCATGATGATGCAACTTTAACATCTAAATCATTCATTCATACTTAACCATTTGTAATTTCAAAATTTAATTAAATGAATAAATTTTCCAAAAAGTGTATTTTCAATAGCAATTGGAATTTATTAGATGCACATGTACAACTATATCATTTAACACGATACTAAATCAATTCAATGTTTCACTTATAGTTTGTAGTTACAAAATTCATAATGTAAATAATAATGTTGTTTACAATTTCAAACAAAAATCAAAATCATATGAAAATTACAACTAGTTTAACTTAATAGAAATATTTTTCACAAACATGTACCATGAACCAAACAAATATCCATACGTCACATTTTTTTTAAAACGGATCAAAGGGGTACAACAACATAAAAAGTTAGGCATTATTGTTTTACGAAGAAACCAACATAATTTAAAAGTCAATTTTGACTAACATAATTTGAAAGTTTGAGACATTATACAAGACTACACTGCACCAATATACTAAAAACTAAATAAAATTTGAATGAAGAAGCGTGAAATGGTGAAATGATGACGTACATATCAAATACCATAAAATTTTGAATCAATGAAATGTAAACAAAAAATTATAATACTTAACTAGTTAGAATAAATACATATGTGCTACAATATTCTTATAGTAGCTTCTTAAACTTCACTCTACTTTTCTATTTTTATTCTTTTTTTAAGTTTATTTTTGTAGTATTCCTGTAAAAATGAAACTACCAACCTCATAGGACTACATAAATGAAATTATATTCTTTTGGCCGCATAATATGTTTCTTTCCATAGGTTAACAAAGAAGCTATAATTAGTACATTAATTTAAATAATATCCAAGTAAATTTTGTATTACAAAACTATTAAAATCAAGATGTGATCACCAAACTTTGAAATCCAATGAGTTGGTGAGTCTATTTCAACAATAGCAGATAAATTTATTTGTTTAACGCTAACAATGGTTACTAAAGATAAAAAATATAAAAAATATAAAAAAAATTATTAGGATTCAAGATGCTAAAAAACAAACAAGTTATCTCTCTACCTAGACTAGTGATATATCAATTTGGCAACTATAAAACATTTTAGAGTATTATACCACATCATCGATGAGATAAGACAATAAAAATAGATGTGATTTGCAGTTTCGAGATTCATATAATCGAACACAATTTAAAGAGGCACACAAATAAGCTCATCTTCTACTCAAATTGTCTTTAGTTTTAATACATTAACATTAATCTTGAATTACGGTGTAAGTCATTCACGAATACAAAATAACGTATATTATATACTATTCGAAATGCAACAAAAATTCAAGTTAAATTGATATTTTCCTTAAATATTAAATCTCTAAAACATGCACACTTATGCAACCCTTAAATAAAATTTTACATGTAATTACATAAAACAAACTTAACATACACATATTGAAATTACTAAAATGCAGCTATTTTATCTTAAGAACTAAACTAACTATCTATGAAGGACAACACATACACACATGAGAGATCTACATACATTGACACCGATAATGATTTGAGAAACATAGTTGAATGTAATGACATATGCGAGTTTCGATTCAATGTTGGACACCGAAAACATCTTTTATTAAAAGTGTGGGTGCTTCAAATCTAATCACCCTTAAAAAACGAAATTTGAAGGCAAAATTAACATTACATAGAAAAATGGAAAGCGAAGAATTATAGAAATAAAAAAAAGTGGAAAAATTGTATTTCTCCTGTTGTCTTCATGCATTTCAACCTCGAAAAAATGTATGTGTGCATTTCGCCATAATGCTGCAATAAGCTACTTTTATGATATCATTTATTGCATTTGAAGTTAGGTTGTAACATTCTTTAAATAATCAAGAGCAAGCATTCAAAGAGTAAATTCCAAGAAAAAGATGATTAAAAGTACACATAAATTTCTAAGTGTGTGAGACAATTTGAAAACTTGTAACTTTTTAAAATATGAATATTGATGTAGTTTTGTATTTAATATTGTTATTTTATACGCAAAAGAGCGTTAATATTTGCACCATGTTCGTTGTTGATTTTATGTGTTTAAGTATGCGGAAACAATTTTTAATGTACCAACGTGAGAAATTCTATATGCAAAAATTATAAAATTATGAAAACTCATGACTATTTTCAAAATAACAACATTAATTAGTGTTTTTATTAATTGTTTTTATATATCTAAATACCATTAAATAGTTGCGCCACACTCGCTCCAAATTTTTTATGTGTTTATATTCGTGGAAGCAAGTTTTTATGCATCGATATGAGAAAGATGATGAAAATTTGAAAACTCGTGGTTATTTTCAAAATATTAATATTGATGTAGTTTTCTATTAAATATTGTTATTTTATATGCAAAAGACCATTAAATATATGTACCACGCTCGTTGCTGATTTTATGTGTTTGTATATGTGGAAACAAAATTTACTGTATCAACATGAGAAATTCGACATGCTAATATTATAAAATTTTGAAAACTTATGAATATTTTTAAAATATCAACATCAATGTAGCATTTCTATTTATTATTTTTTTATCATGTAAAACATCATTAATTATTTGAGCCACACTCATTGCATATTTTATGTACTTATATCCTTAGGAAACAAATTTTATGTACTGATATGTGAAATTTGATATGATAAAATTATAAAAATTTGAAAACTCGTGATTATTTTTAAAATATCAACATTAATGTAGCGTGTCTATTAATATTGTTATTTTATATGTAAAACACTGTTAAATATTTGTTCTTCAACCCGTTGTATATTTTATGTACTTATTATATCTGTGGAAGCAAATTTTTATACACCGATATAAGAATTTCGCTTTGATAAAATTTTAAAAACTCATAACTATCTTCAAAACATCAACGTTAAAATACTAAAAAGTATCTACGTATAAACAATAACATATCCATTTTCTTTAAACAGAAAAACTACATATCCATTTATTATACTCACACGCACTATATACTAGCGAAAAGACAGTCACTCACGTGCCCATCTTTTCACTCTTTTTATTGCACCAACGTTTGAAAATTATGAACAGTGTTTTTATGAAAATTTGATTTTGAGTAAAATTAAAAATATAAATGTTTTTTGCTTTCAAGTTATAACAAACCAAACTAACCATGATTATATATTTCAATAACACCAACAATATAACAAAAAAAATATAATCTAAATTATTATTTTTAATGACACCAACAACAATCTTTATTATAGAAAAAGTTGTTTAAGGGTATAATTGAGATAATGAAAAAGTAAGTATAAATATATTCATCTAGTTTGTTACATTTTTTAAATGATAAAGGAAAAAACCCAGACATATATATATATATATTTATATTGTGTTTGTTACATTTTTTTAATATTTAAATTAATTATTATATATTTGTTACATGTGTTATTTGTATTGAAAATTGATGACATTTTTGGAAAGAGAAAAAAATCAGCTCAAAAGAGCTGAAAGTTGTTATTTTCTTTATATATAGTATAGATAAAGTTCTCGTGAGCTTAACTCAATTGTTAGGGACAATACATAATATGTGCAAGATTTGGGGTTTGAACCCCGAACACCATAAAAAAAATATAGTATGTAGGAGGATTTTGGGCTGACTTTTTTGTTATTCCAATTATATCATTAAATATTTTTTTTATAATAATGTTATATTGTTGGTGTTAATAAAAAGATAAGAATTTTTGTTATATTAATCTTGTCATTGAGAAAGATAAATATGGTTTGTTCAGTTTGTTACATTTGAAAGTCACATAAATCTATACTTATGATTTTAATCCATATCAAAAAAATTATATAAAATATCGTTTGTAATTTACCCGCAAAATTTCTATTAAACATTGTAGATAGTTTATACACGTTAACACAATAAAAAGAGTGAAAAGACGGGCAAGTGAGTGCCCGCCTTTTCGCTAGTATATATATAGAATACATGGTTTTGAGTTGGTTCTATCAAATGTTTGGGACATAATAAATGGAGTGATCTATAATCATATATGTCTGTTGCTAGATAAATAGAGTGATCTATAAATGTATTAATCATAAGTAGAATGACGATTTTATGTTGGTTTATGTGATCTATAATTTTTTTTTTTTTTGAGGGATTATGTGATCTATAATTATTGGGTGTGTTTATTTGAATTTATCATGTAGAATGACGATGCTACAAGTTTATAAATTTTATTAATGGACGCAAAAGTTTTTTGGAAAAGTTCTTTTATCCTCGCAGAAAAGAGTGGAACCAAAGTTTAAATATTCACAAATCCCTTTCCTAAAATAATTTTCGGGAATAATATATAAGTCAACCAATTCATTTTGGTTTGTTTAGTGGTTTTAGCGGAAGACCTTAAAATTTAATCATATTAAGGTTTTAAGTTTGATTCATTCGATGTCAATTCTAATGAATCTTTTATAATTGAACATTAAGATTGAACCTATAGGATGAATAATCTTTAAGTTGGATACCAAATGTTTTTTTAAAAATAAAAATATATGTTAACCAAACATATTATTTTTAAAGTACCTAAGATTAAAATTTCCATCCATATATTTCTATGAATAATTATTCATGGAAATAAATCTAGTATACCTAGCAAACTTTATATGTAAAATCTAATTCAACTAATAAAGTTGATATTATTAGGCTGGCCAATTCCATATTGTATACATAAGTAGAGCACGTGTGTGCCAGTCGCGTGGTTTAGCTAATGATTGACCAGTATTCAATTCAATGGTCCCTAGAAGTGGAAGCTAAGGAGATGGTGGTGATGACATCTCCACTCTCCAATCCACGATCAACTACCACTATGGGAAGGTTTCAGCGTCAAGCATAAGCAAAGCTGTTACAATACACGGCGGTATGAAGCATTATCCAAATCCATAACTAGAGGACCTACTTTAGTCCTATTTTGTCTTATCTTATATGGGTAATTCATCGAGAAAGATAAATGCTAACAAATATTATCCGCGTTGTTTAAGATAACAAATACCTCTTTTGATCTTTTGAATTTGAGAAAAACATCAAATTTAGTCACACACAAAATACACATCATATAATCATTTAAAAAGTAATAATTATTTAATTATTATTTTTCTACTTTTTTATTTTTATATATGTGTGATCAAATAAAGTTTAAATCTTTTATCTACACAAGAATTGCTAGGAATATTATAACACTATATGAGTTATGCGAGAGAAAAATAATAGAGAATTAGGCAATATCAAATTATCCTAGTAAAAAATTGTCCCGTTGAGGAAAATGTTTAATATTTTTTTACTAATACAAAGGTGAAAACTGAAAAGGTTTCTAGTTTTTTTCTTTTTCTTTCTTGTATCTTGCCTTGCCATCATACAGGTAAAAGAAACAAAGAGCATGATATTTATGTGGTTGGACATCCTGGTCGTATGGAACATATTTTTGCGTTGTAAACTAAGTGATATGAGATGATGTAGTTTAAAGAAGTGTGTTAAACTGGTAATGATATATTATAGTGCAATTCTTCCATTTACTTGTCACAAGCAAACAAATTGCATGGCCATCGGCAAAGCATTGTCACGTGAGATTTGGTTACACAGAGCAAGAGCACGGGCATCCTATTCCTCACTGGTCCCCTGTTCTGTTCCCATGTGATATCACCTCATCCAATCCCATTAACTTTCAACCTAGTACAAAATCTTAACACGGGCAGGCATTTGTATCATATTCTTCTATCTAATGCTACCTTTCAAAATTCATAACAGTACTGTTACTCACCACCAGCTCCAAGGATGATGATGATGCAATTACCTAATATTTCATTCCATACTACCATTCATATATTTTTCTTCCTTCTTCTAGTGATACTCATGGGCGTTTCTTCTTTCTATGGTTCTTAATTAATTATTCCCATTCATATTTTAAATTATTGATTCATTAATTAGTAGTATTTGATTGATTGTTTTGTTGCAGATGGACCCCTATATGACTCTACTGCTTACACTCAGGTAACATTCAATTCAATTCAATTCATGTTAACTTAACTAAATTGTATTCTATATGTCATATATACTGACTTGCATAGTTGAGTTGACAGTGCAAAGAGCATCCAGAGAAGCCACTTTACGGAGGAGGAGTTTTCAATATCAAGTTCAAGGGTAATGCTGCTGTTGTTAACAACACCAACATCAACATGGCTTCACCTTCACTTGTCCTCTATAATCTTACTTACGACACTATCTATTCTTTTTCTGGTACGTTGCTTTACGCTCCATTCTCTTGTGTAAAAAGATTCCGTTGCCGTCATTCGGACTAGAACAGTATTTAAAATTCTTAACCTCATTGGTTGAACCATGATTGCATTGACGTGGCTGCTTGACTGACTGCTACAGTATGGGTTAAGGTTGAAGATTCAGATTCAGTTATGATAAAGGCAAGGCTAGAAACAGAAAATGAGACATATAACTGTATTGGAACAGTTTTGGCCAAACGTGGATGTTGGTCATTTCTCAAAGGTGGATTTCTTCTCAATTCTCCTTCAAATTCATCTACCATCTTCTTTCATAACTCAGATGGCAAAGATGTGGATATAATATATATAGCAAGTCAATCACTGCAGCCATTTACTCAACAACAATGGAGAATCAACCAACAATATATCATTAACACTGTGAGTCAGTCCAATTCATGTGTTTGTATCCATGTCTCATAGGTATATTATATACGAATCTAATTATAGTTTTGTCTCTCTGATTTGTTGATCCATTTGACAGAAAAGAAAGCGTGCCGTCACTGTTCATGTATCAGACCCTAATGGAAGGAAATTACAAGGAGCTTCTGTGTTTGTAGAGCAAATATCAAAAGACTTTCCTATTGGCTCTGCGATAGCAAAGACCATTCTTGGCAACATACCATATCAGAATTGGTTTGTGAAACGGTTCAATGCTGCAGTGTTTGAAAACGAGCTTAAATGGTATGCCACAGAGCCTCATGAAGGCAGAGTCAACTACACAATTTCAGACCAAATGATGCAATTTGTTAGAGCCAACAAAATCATAGCTAGAGGACACAATATATTCTGGGAAGACCCTAAATACAATCCTGCATGGGTTCTTAACCTAACAGGTACACAGTTAAGATCTGCTGTGAATTCACGAATTCAAAGTCTCATGAACCAATACAAAACAGAATTCATACATTGGGATATCAGTAACGAAATGCTTCATTTTGATTTCTACGAACAAAGGCTTGGACCCAATGCTACATTTCATTTCTTTGAGGCAGCACATGAATCAGATCCTTTAGCAACTTTGTTTATGAATGACTTCAATGTTGTAGAAACGTGCAATGATGTAAATTCTAGTGTTGACGCTTATATCTCACGGATAAGAGAACTAAGACAATATGGTGTGTTTATGGATGGAGTTGGTCTGGAGGGTCACTTCACAATACCAAATCTTCCACTTATAAGAGCTATCCTAGACAAATTGGCAACACTAGATCTTCCCGTTTGGCTTACTGAGATTGATATAAGTAACACACTTGATCAACATACTCAGGTGAGGTAGCTAGCTAGAGGAATTCAAGTTCTACAAAAATGAATACATAAATGTTTTTATATAATCAATACTAGAGGACTAAAATCAAATTGTGTTATTATCTTTTTGTTAAATTGAATCTGATTGCCTTCATTCTTTATTTGTAGGCAATTTATTTGGAACAAGTATTGAGGGAAGGATTCTCACATCCTTCAGTGAATGGGATAATGCTTTGGACAGCACTTCATCCATATGGTTGCTACCAAATGTGCCTCACAGACAATGATTTCAACAACTTACCATCAGGTGATGTGGTGGATAAACTTCTTCAAGAGTGGCAAACTGGTCCTGTAGAAGGTATCACAGATGAGCATGGATCACATAGCTTTTATGGGTTCTTGGGAGAATATAGAATTAGGGTCGAGTATCGCAACAAGACTATAGATTCAACTTTCTCTCTATGTAGAGGTGAAGAAACTAAACATGTCCCTGTGACACTGTGACTTAATTTTTATTTATGAAGCTCCTTAACTTCACTAGAACCTTTCTTTGTAAACCCTTACCAGTCCGAGTTCTCAAGGAGAATTGTAACCACAACTGTCTCTATCAACTCTTATTGGATTTACATGAGCAGTTAAATAAAGGTAAATCATATTCAAACGAATAGAGTTTAATTTAGTTAAGTGAAATATGTGACTCTGATTCGAGTCACATAGACCATATATTTGGTTAACTATTTTTTCTTTATAGTCATGTACACAAACTATTTGGTTAACTATGTTTATGTTATATGAAATCATACAAATACTATTAACTTGTAGAGAAACAAATATAATGAATGAACTTTTCTACATTAAGGATAGGAAGTAGATGAAAACAAGTAAGTAGTTATATAAAGTAGCAAAAAGAAATAAAGAGAGACTTCTAAAAATGAAAACAAAATAAAATCAATATCTTTGATTTCCCTTTCTCTGCCGCATTAATTATAATTATTATTATTATTATTATTTCATTTGAAAATCCATGCTTATAATTATGTAATCCAAAACAAAACACTGTTAAGCAGCAGCAGTGCTTGTGCTACAACTGAATGGGTGGTGAGGGTGATCATGTGGAGGACTAATGGTTAGTTCAAGATTCAAATCAGGGCAGCTTTCCACTTGAGCTGTGGTGGCAGAAGCAGAAGAAGGTTGGTTGAGAGGCATGTGAGTTGCTGGGTCAATTCCTTTGCTCAAAAGCTTCTTTCTTAAATGTGTATTCCAATAATTTTTTATCTCATTATCTGTTCTTCCGGCCAATCTTCCGGCTATCATAGACCACCTATTATAGTAATTAATAAATAATAGTAACAATAATTAAATTAACAAGAAAGAAATTGTGAGATCTTAGTTTATTTAATATTAAGAGTTTAAATTTCTTTGAGAAATTTCTAAAACTATCATTCGTGTCACTCTAATTCATGATAATTTTTACATATATAAAAATAAGATTAAAGATGCAATTTGATTCTTCACAATTTTTTTGAGAGCCTAATTTAATACAAAAAATAATCTCTAACATTTTTATACGAGGGACACATTATCCATTTTAACTTATATATGACTTCTTAAAAAAAAAAAAACTTATATTTAAATTATTGATTGTTTGATGTGTACGGTAAAATTATGCCGCAGTGGGAAACAAAAATTGGGGTCAAATTAATTTCTACCGTTTTGATTTTTTTAAAATTCACATTTATCTACTAAAAAGATTCAAATCAGTCCCTCACTAATTTGGACTAAAGAAAGTTCATAACACAACTTTTATTCTCATTCTTTTCCCTTTCAAAAAAACCATAATCATGTTCTAACTCTAAACTGAATTACTCTATTATCTCCCTCTTGGAGGTCCACCCTTCATATTCATTCTTACTTAACTTGATGGTTGCTTTGTCATCCATCTATTTTGATATTTAATCTAAAATTCACACTCTCTATAACACCTTGTAATACTTTCAGGATTGTTGACTAACCCCACAAACCATACACGAGTCTTTTCAACGTGTTTTGTCGTCACTCGACTTTTCAGAAGGTCATCCGTCCCAAAGTTCTCCAAGTCAAACACATGGAGTTCTTATGTTACGATCTATCAAAAAGATACATCTTGTTCGTATAAGTAGTACCAATTAATCCTTATAAGCCCTTCTTTAACTCTATAGTCTCATAAATACACAACCTCAAGATCCCTCTCATTCTAATTGATTTATTTCATTCATGTGTCATTGCTTACAAGCATACCAGGAACCACTCATTGCACGTGACTTGTTCACCGATAATCAGTCTCCGCCCTCATCAACCTAAGGCGTAAGTCGTAACCCACTCGATCCTCTTTCTAAGTTGTTAGCCATCCAAAATTTACCATCTATAGTCTTTTGAAACCCACTTGCGTTGACTGGTGGTATTGGTTTGGGACTTGAGAGTGTGCTCCTCCTTAAAGTTCTATGTTCGATTTCCTCTGGTGTCAATTTAAATAGACCAATTTAACTTCTTCAAAAAAAAAAATAGTCTTTTAAAAGGAACAACCGTTACAAGCTGTTCCGTTGAGAGATGATGAGGCTCTAAAGTAGTGAAATCCAAAAGGACATGTAAGCATGTGGCCTTCTTCTCTAAGTCTCGATGTTATTAAAATATGCTCTATCTAACTATCTCAACTAAAATAGATTATACTTAGAACATAAGGTCTCGTGAAGGAGAAATGAATGGGAATATAACTTATGCTTTGTCACAAATTGGTGAGGACTAATTTGGGTGTTTTTAAGTAGATCAATTTGAAATTCAAAAAATAAAAGCTGGAGTGGTGACTAATTTGAACCAAAAAAAATTGTGCTTGGGATTTTCGTTTCTATTGACAGGGGTAATTGAGAGCGGCGACTAATAAGTTAAATATGAGTTAAGAGTAACAAGGGACTAATGCGACCCTATATAAAAATCTAAGTGACTAGTTTGGATATAATTTTTTGTCTAAGACTAGTTGCAAGGAAATTGCGAGAGATCAAATTGGGTTAAAGTCTAAAAATACTCAAGAACGATGGTGTAGCTTACTTGTTACCGAGGAGAGTGTGGAGTTTGATGATGAGTTGATCTTCTTGTTGGGTGAAATTTCCACGTTTGAGGTCGGGGCGGAGATAGTTGATCCACCGGAGACGGCAACTCTTACCGCAACGGAGAAGACCAGCGGCTTTTGGGAGAGAGCGCCAGCATCCCTCACCGTGAGCTCTAATATAAGCTATCAGCCGCTCATCTTCTTCTTTGCTCCATGCTCCTTTGTTTATGAGACCTTTCTCACAGCAAGGGGACCTTCCCATATCGATCAATTCTTTCTATATTTGATGATCACTCACTTGCTTCATTGATTCATTCCTATCTATTTTCCTTATTTTGACTTCACTTCAGTGTGAATGAATATAAAAAACATCGATGATGTATGTATTGTATTGTATTTATATATGGTATTGGTTGGTTTGTAATTAATTATAGCTATAACGACTCTATAGATGCACTGCTGCTAATATTCTTGTGCAGCAGCTTAATAATACTATATAGCAATATTTATTCTGCAGTGAATTATTTATAGGATTAATTTGAGTTGTGACCCAAAGGAAGAGAGAGAATTAAGGAAGTGACAATCGACTCTCATTGCTTCTAGATGTGAGTTGGTGAGGCAGGTTAGACTCAGAGTAATGTGGCTGGTAGTGGTACCTTTCTCATTCTTGGAGCAAATCATGCTACACTTAAAGCTTTTACACCCTTCTAATATTGTGTTAGATGTAGTAAAAATAGCACCTATCATTTCACTATTTAGAAATTAGTTAGTTAGTTTATATTTAATTATTATACGTAGCAGGTGGTCATGCTTAGATCTTGATATTTTGAACAAGCTAGACTTAAACTTTGTAAATATAGTTTCAGATGATCAATTTTAAATGTCTTGAAATGATATCAAAATCAATAGAGATTGAGTTTGGTTTGCCCGAACATATAATATTACCGAGCTAATTCAATTGCATTTTTATGTTTATCCGGTTATTTGTTTGATTCTTGCACAAAGAAATTATAGTAATTTTGTTAATTAATATTTTTAACCAATACCTATTGATTACTTTTTTATTGAGTTATGTTAATAAACAGCACGTTTGCATTGGATTCTACGATATTTTAATTAACTTTTAAAAAATTAAAATATTTTTACTTTTATCCTTTAAGTTTAACCAATGCCTTAATAATTTTATTTTAAAAATATTTCTAGTTATACTCCGTATTAGAGATGAAGTATGTTTAAAACTTTGGTGTTGAGAGTGACTTTTATGCTTCTTGAAAGAAAGGGAAAAAAATCACTTATTTAAGTGAGTTATAGTTATATAAAAAAGTAAGTTAGTTGAAATGGGTTTCCCGGAAAGAAATGTATCGGTAGTTTGGCACTTTGGCTATTCGTGTGCTAAAAGAATAGAAATGATAAAGGTAGTTGTGGCTCTTAATTATATTGGTGTACATCATCATGCATGTGAAAGAGATGGGGAAGAGATTTTATCCAACAAAAAAAGAGAGAGATGGTAAACGTCTACTAACAATATATGAAAGTTGAAGTACATTTTATAATCGTCGTCTTTAAAATTTCCAATCTTCTTAATTTTATATGAATAATGATCATTTTGCAAAATTTAATTTAATTGTTTTTTTAAATTAATAATGGATAATGATTATCACAATTGTAACAAATTTTCACGGATAACTATGAAATTAATTAATTTATTAAAAAAATTATGGATAATGGTCATCACAAGTCTATCAAATTTTCATGAATAAATATAGAATCAATTTGTCTTTGGAATAATTTTAAAACATTATTTGTTTTTTAGTTAAAAACAAAAAGGTTTTTTAATTAAAAACAAAAAGGTGTAGCCAATTTTTTCTCTAAAAAAAATTGTAACTAATCTCCAGTTTTACAGGGATAGGTGGATATAAAAAAATTTATCTGTTTTTTGGATGCAAAATTAACAAGTCTTTGGAATACTTTTAATTTTAAAATATTATTTGTTTTTTTTAATTTACTAACAATATATTAAAAAAATCATTTAAAAAAACAATATATAAAAATCGAAACTCAATAAAATTTCATAATTGTCCTTTTTAAAAGCCAATATGTTATCATGATATTACGGACGACTATCTTTCTATTTTATTTTGGAGATATAAGTACATAAATTCTACAATGAGTGTAGTGTAAATATATAACGGTATTTTAGATAAACAATACAATGATGTTGATTTGATAAAAAAAATATATACAGCGATGTTGATATTTTGAAAATAATCACGAGTTTTCAAATTTTGTCATATCGACTATCACATATCGTTACATAAAAAAATTGCATATATAAACATATAAAATCTTCAACGGGTGCGGTGCAAATATTTAATAGTGTTTTGCATATAAAATAAAAAAGTTTTTTTTAATACAAACACTACATTGATGTTGATATATTGAAAATATTCATGAGTTTCTAATATTTTATCATATCGATTTTCTTATATATGTACATAAAAATTTATTTATGCATATATAGACACATAAAATCTGTAACGAGTGCGGTGCAAATATTGAACGATGTTTTGCATGTATAAAATAAAAAGTAATTCAATAGAAACATTGTATTAATGTTTATATTTTGACAATATTAATGTGTTTTCACAATTTTATCATATCAACTTTCTCATATATTTACGTAAAAATCTATTTTAACAGATAAAACGCATAAAATTTACAATGGATGCGATAAAAACATTGAATGTTGTTTTGCATATAAAATAAAAATTTGTTTAATAGGAACATTATATTGATATTGATATTTTGAAAATAGACACGAATTTTTAAAATTTATCATATCAATTTTCTCATATATGTACATAAAAATTTATTTCAGCATATAAAATTTGCAACGAGTGCGGTGCAAACATTAAACGGAGTTTTACATATAAAATAAAAAGTTATTCAATAAAAACACCATATTAATGTTTATATTTTGACAATATTAATATTTCTACAATTTTATCATATCAATTTTATCATATATGTACATTAAAATTTATTTACGCATATATAAACATATAAAATCTGCAACGGGTGCGGTGTACACATTGAGAGAGATGTTGTGCATATAAAATAAAAAGTTATTTAATAGAATCACTGTATAAATGTATATATTTTGACAATATTAATGAGTTTCCACAATTTTACCTTATCGATTTTCTCATATATTTACGTAAAATTTGTTTTTGCGGATAAAACGCATAAAATTTGCAACGGGTGCGAAGCAAACATCGAAAGATGTTTTGCATATAAAATAAAAAGTTTTTTAATAGAAATACTACATCGATGTTGATATTTTGAAAATAGTCATGGGTTTTGATAAATATTTGGCAAGTGAACCAAAACTATCGAAGTAATAAATAAATTTCTATCCACAAGGACCGTTGTTAACTTCTACTTAACAATTTCATTATCAAAAGGATGTATTAAATATATGGTTGCCCTAGGCAGTTGAATTGGTTTTTATAAAGTAAACGAAAATAAAACAATAAAAGTTGGTTTCAAGAATATTAGAGAGAAGTATGGTTAAGACCTTCGAATCCTCTGAAGCTCTCCTATGGTAATTTGCACTCCTAATTCAAGCAATGATTATCTAGTTCAATGACAGATTAACAAAGTAACTCTACCCAATCTCTTGACCTAGAATTCTCCCCGCAAGTGACAACCCCTTAATCTCTTAAGCGAATTCGAAACCGTTGGAGGTTTTAACAGAACGTTAATCCCTATGTCATAACCTAATAATGATCTATGTCTAGCTTAATTACTTAGGTTAAACTTATTACCTAGATCAGAGTCAAAATCCAGGGTTAGTGGTTATTCAATCTCTAAGATCAATTGCATATTCATAAAGCTAGGGTTAGTAGTCGATGATAAACATACAAAAAGCATTAAACATATAGTAATATGAATTAAAACTAGACTTTCATTGATATTCAAAGGAGTTCAACAAATTAGGGTTCCCATAAAATTACATCAGATTCATTTAAGTCTCAACCAAAAAGAGATTAGTTACTCATAGCTAAAGTACAAGATAACCAACATAAAAACAAGGATTCATACATGTATTGGATGATTGACTATGAGTTGTGATGGTTGCCCACCAGATCTGCAAAGCCTCCGCTCCAAAATATGTCTTTTCTCTCTAAAATCGTGAACTCTTATTCCAAAAACGGATTTTTCTATATATAGGCCAGTGAAAATCGGCCCCCGAGCTATAAAAATCGGTGCTCGAATGTCTTTAAGTTGCAAAAACATGCGCTCAGCCCTGTGAAAATCGGCGCCCGGATGTGAGAGTTCGGGGCCCGATTTATTTCGTATCAAAAAGGGTCATCCTGTGGCTGAAATTCGTGGCCCGAATGCATGGATTCGGGGCCCAAATTGGACTCTGCTGGAAATCCAAATTCTTTTTTTTTTTTTGCTTTCATTGCTGTTTAAGCTTGCTTGTGAACTCAAAACATCATGAAAATGACACTAAAAATAACGTAATGACTACTGTCATCAGGTTTCTAAAATTTTATCATATCAATTTTCTCTTATATGTACACAAAAATTTATTTATGCATATATAAACACATAAAATCTGTAAGGCGTGCAGCGCAAACATTGAACGGTGTTTTGCATATAAAATAAAAAATTATTCAATATAATCATTGTATTAATGTTTATATTTTGACAATATTAATGAGTTCCTACAATTTTATCATATCAGTTTTCTCATATATTTACATAATATTTGTTTCTGCAGCTAAAACGCATAAAATTTGTAACGGGTGCGATGCAAACATTGAACGGTGTTTTGCATATAAAATAAAAACTTATTTAATAGGAACATTACATTAATTTTGATATTTTGAAAATAATCATGAGTTTTAGAAAAATTATTTTATTAACTTTCTTATATATGTATATAAAAATTGTTTTCAGGTACATAAGAAAATAAAATCCACAACATATGCGATTCAAATATTTAACATATTTTTCTATATGTAAGAAAAAAATATTCAATAAAAAATTATATTAATGTTGATAATTTTTCATTTAATATCTTTAAACATTTGACAATATTAATAATATAATTATTTTTTACATGATTACCGTAATGTAATGTGACCCGTGGAAGCACGGGTCTATTACTAGTTTTTTTTTTTTTTTTGTTGTGTTTTTTTTTTTTTTTTTTTA
>Ga0228711_1004122_pt1 | contig 22473 bp, 10 predicted proteins | sample MedpolnodulmetaG_2_FD_177996 | JGI IMG/M metagenome (GOLD analysis project Ga0228711, IMG submission 177996) | Root nodule microbial communities from Medicago polymorpha collected in Santa Monica, California, United States - brown nodules | ecosystem: Host-associated > Plants > Roots > Nodule...
TATATATATATATATATATATATATATATATATATTATTTAAAAAAATTGAGAGCTTATAAGAGGATGGAATTCATGTGCAGGTTGCCGAGGGGGATCTTCCGATTGTTGCTTCACAAGGGTAAATATTATTGCAATATTTAAACTCCTATAATGTTAATCTATACAATTCCCTAGTCTCAATTTATGCTTAACTTGACAGGGCGGAGATTGAAGTATATAAATCACTTGATCCAGCCATCCGTGTTATCATCTTAAAAGCATTGTGCGACATTCGTGTTGAGGTATTATTAATGTTGATTTATCTGTATATTATCTTTTAATCATAAATGGGTGAACTTTGGTATGGTAGGATGACATTCCTTTCCCTTATGCGAACTTGAATATTTGTGGATGATTAGGCATGGTTGATTCATGCCATGCCTGAATGAACTGCGATTATGTATGTGCATGACATTATATCTCTTTTTTCCTATGTTTTTGTTTTGTTCTGTTACAACGAGTCTGTTCTGGTTTATTTTTCATGCATCTTATCTTTCACATAAAGCAGTTCTTTATACTTGTGTTGTTAATAAGGTTGATCAGCGTCAATATATTGCCATGTCATGTATTACAATCCACATTTACTTGTGGCCGTGTGGTATTTTCTTTTTCAAAGACCAAAGCCTTCTCTGTTTGATTAGCCCTTATTTTCCATGGATCCGTTTTTTTGGGGGGTAGTCAAAACCCACTGGGTACATCCACAATTCCCCCTTGGCAGAGAAACAATAGCCTGACATGGTCTTACTCTGATTATCCCTTTTTCTATTTTACCATTGATGTAATGATCAAATATGAGCAATATCTTGCAGCAAGAAGATATCAGAAATTATATTGACAACTCAGTCAAACATGGTGTTCAACTTTCAACATTCCGTAAAGAGCGTATTGGAGGTGATTCAAATGGAATTTCTTATTGGTAATATACTTTTGCTTTCCCTTCATCGTGGTCAAAATTTGGAATTTTATATTAGAAAGTTATTGTACATGTAAGTCTGTTTGTAGTTTTATTCATTTGAAATTTGATTACTGCAGGTATGAAGATGACCCCATGATTGGCCATAGGTTATATCGAGAAATAAGAAAAACTGAAGTGATTCAACCAAGGAAAGGGAGAGCAAGAGGTTCCCAGGTTCTCTCTAATACGTCATACCAGTGGGAAGCAGTTGCTACCAATTTTGATGAATTTCAAGATGTTTCTGTAAGTTGCTGCTTTAGCTGGTTGATCTATGTTCTTGTTAATTACGACTTTCCATGGAACAGTGAACATGTAGTAATTGTTAGGTTGATTGCTTGGAGTTGATGCTATAAATTGTTGAGCCAGATAACAAATCACTTTAAAGATAAATACATCGTTTTGTTGGGAACCACAAAATGTTTCCTATTTTTTTTATTATTATTAGAAATCCCAGATTATATTCAAAGGAAACTTTATTTAAATACAAAACTGTAAGAGAGTAGGAATTCCAAATTACGTATTGTCTATGAATTACAAATACATTAAATTCACAAATTATCTACGACAGCCTAATCATAAATTAAATGAAAACTCTCATGTTTAGAATCATCATAGATTCTTAAAGATTGTATTAATATTTATTTCATTATTCAATTTTAGAAGGCTGCTAATAAATCATGATTCCATGTCTCACAAGGCTGCTATTAAATTATTACTAGTATACTGAAGCTATTATGGACAGATTGAAATTTTGTGGTTGAATAGGATTTGACTAACCTGATTAGAGAAAATTTCTGCTAGAATTGTTCATGGGTTCACTATCGATTGGAACCTTTTCTTACTATGTGCACAAGAAAACTACATTACACTAGGAAGAGAAATTTACTAATGCTTGCAGAAGCAAGGCAAGTACAAGAAAACCGATAACATACCCTTTTGGACATTATCCTGTTTGTTATCTGTGGTGGAAAAAGTACCATGTGCAAATTATCAGAGAATCGCACATATAAAATGACAAAGCTTGATTTCTGAAAATCCAGTGACAATATTATTCAATTTAGTAGAACTTAAGCATACATATGTTATGGGTGCTTATCGGTTTTAGTGGTTCTAAACAAAGGCATGCAAAATCTTTTGCAATGTTGGGATAAATTGCTCTCAAAAACCCAATAAATCTGTACATCTTTGTTTAGCATGTTTCATGGTTAATACCTAAATCTGATTGAATCAGAAAGTTATTTATTTTTGAACTCGCAAGCAATTATTAACCACACGGGTTGAAGTTAGTTGCCACAATTATTAGTTGTTTGATATTCTGCTTTTGATCAGTGTTCTTCTATTTTATACATAATGTTTTAATAATGCTGATATATGTTTAAATCCAGATGAATGGTTCCGTCCTTTTTTTCCATCTTTAGTTATTTTAGAATATAAAAATCCAAAAAAAAGAATTGGGTACCCTTTCCGCATCTTTTATTTTAAATTGCATATACTTTTCCTATATTTAATCAATTCTTTCACCTGTTTACTCAGGAGAAACTTTTCTCTAGTAAAAACAGAACAGAGACTTCTGTTGGGAAAAAGCTGAAGATAGACATGCTTCCAGAAATTGAGAAAGTTCACAAGGTACTCTAGGGTTGAGAAATTTGAGTGGAATTCGTATTCCAATTATTTAACACAAGTGTGCTATTTGTTACAAAAGTAAAAGAATCTTGATTTGTGCTCCTGTTAGGATCTTAGTTACATTTTTAACCGATATAAAATATGTTGGCACAGAAAAAAGAGAGATTGCTGAAAAAGCAACACAGAGAAGCTCTTCTTCTTGATAATTACTTGGTTACTGATGGGCTTTCTGCTGGACGTGCACTTCGTGACAGGAAACATGTAACTTACACTTTCGGTAAGAGCAAACAGTTCAAATATAACTCGTACCAAAGTTTTCACGGTTTTGGTAGTTGATGCCTATATTACATAAGGATTTGAATTTTGATTTGACAGAAGGGAGTTTTCCCTTTTGTTCTCATGTTCACCAGTTATCTAGTCCTTGTGTTTTAGTCTGCAGTCCTCCTATAAAATGCTAGAATGTCTGTAAAAACTCTACTGTATCATAATCATCTACATCATGCCTTTTGGGGAATATCTGGTTTTTGTAGTACTGCCCTTTACCCAAGGGTGAGGGGGCTGGTAGAATTGCTATAGTGATAATGCATTGAAACTTTCTGGTTACTCCTATCTAATAAATGTCATATTGAATTTTTCCTATCTACGATGGTTAGCCCTTTTCAACACGGTAGATTTTTTGACAAATCAAGTTTTTAGATACCAAAAAAAAAAATGAAGTTTTTATGCCATACTTGGTTTTTGGTAATATAAGGCGAGATTTAGCACAATGGTGAGGTTGCACTTGATACCCTATGACATTGTGGTCACTGATTTTAGTTGTAGAAACAACTTCTCCAATGCTGCCTTTGCCTGCTGATTATTACAATGGTTTTAGACTTATGGTTGGGCCACCTTTTCTTTTTTAAATCATTTTGGTTCAAGATCCAACAAACAAAAGTAACATTAGTTACATCCTACCATTGTGGTCGTGATATGTGGTGAGGCAATTTAGAAATGAGTAAATTCATTGGCAAATTTCTTTTAGTTGGATAGTAATCATCTTACATCCAGAGTATCCACTATGTGCTTGTTTACACCAACCTAACTTTTGCCATTATTGTCGTTGCAGATGATTATGATCGATCCATCAATGAGGCAATCAAAGTAACCAAGTATGTGCTCATACCCTTTCCTTCTGTGTTTGTATTTGTTGTGTATGGGGAAGGAGATGGGTCAGTCGTACTCATTCACTGATACTGTGTTCTCGTGGCGTATGTATTTTTTTCCTTCATTGTCAGGCGGAAACAGTCATCTCCAGAACCTATGCCCAGGAGAGAACCAGTAGCAAAACCTGACGCTCAAACTAATGGTAATCATGGTCCTTCACACGCAGCACAACATCAGAATTTTGGTATCTCATCTACAGAATCACCCGGCTCTGACTCTGACTCTGATGAATATGATAATACTGACAATTTGGACCGAAGGTGTGTAATATTTATTTCTTCCAATTCAGCTCAGATGCCTTCCATCTAAATTTTGACTAATAATTTCATTTTAACATCAGCGGCCGTCGAAGAACAAAACCTAAGCGGTATTCAGAGAACGAGTTTGTTGAAGAAGTATCGGATTATGAGCCAGAGTTTGACAGTGATGATGATATTGTTGGAGAAGCTGTATATGATGAAGAGTATCTCAAGAAACGCAAGCAGAGAAGGAAGCATTCTAGTAGCTCTGAAGGAGATGAAGAAGATGAATGGGATGATGATAATGTAGAAGATGAAGAAGAAGAGGAAGATGATGAGGAAGACTCGGGAAGCATCAGCGAGGATAGTGACAAACCCCGCAAAGTCAAACGATTGCCTGGCCGAACTAGAAGGGAAACTAAACGCAGGTCTGTGGGTGAGATTCAATCAAGTCCAAGACGCAGTAGGAGGGCTACTAGAAATCGTATAGATTACCGACAATATGAAATGTCGGATTCAGAAACCGAGTTCACCAAACCCAAGAAGTCTAATGCATCAGCTGATCACTCAGATCCCAGTGAGAATGAGATTGAGAATGAGAACGATAATGAGAATGGGGAATATGTGATGGAAAGTGAAGATTCAGATAGCATTGAAGATGGAGATCATCATGAAATGAAAGTAGATGAGCCTGTTGGTGCCCCTGACATTAAAGTTGAAGAGAATGAACAAAACCAGCCTCCTGAAAAGTCAAGTAGTCCTCCTGGTCAAGATGAAGTCGAGGGCACAGGAAAGAGACGTTTCCTTGATTTGAATGAGCTTGCACCTAGCCCTGGTTTTGACGATGGTCCAAATACAATTATGAAAGATGAAGACAATGACTACTGAAGCTTCTTCTTCTGTATGAGTGCAGGGATTGTAGTTTTCTATCTATATCAGGGACGAAGCCTGTGTGTGTGATAGTAGAATTATAAATTTTGTTATAAGCCCCAGAGGAAGTTATTATCAGGTCTCCTCCTATGGCATAATCTGAGAAGCCCTTGGTGCATGATTTACCACCAGAAACAGTAAGCATGTTAAGTTATGTAGATTAGTTAGTTAGTTATTTTTTCTCCAAAGGGTCCACCAAAATGAATGAGAAATTGCTATGGGTTATTTATTTAGCTCATCCAATCAATGTACAATAGTTGTTAACAGGTACTGTAACTTTAAAGAGAAGTGGCTTTCAGATTATAAGCATGTAGTTCTCGTATCTGAACCCAATGTTAATCAGCATGAACATATGAGCATCTCGGCTGACATGAGTTTTTCTCTCCATATTTCGATCTGTTTGAAAATTGGTCTTTTAATAGTACTGAAACTGACTAGGGAAGACTAAGAATCAAGTTAGTTTCTAGTAGAAATCCAACATTAGATAGAAATTATGGATAATAGTGATCTAGATTATCAATCCTCAATGCCAAATAAGTTGCTTTGGTATTGAATGAAAGAAGAAAAAAAAAGTTGATGTTGTATTGTTTCAAGTGTATTTGAGAACTTGTTAAAGAACAGGCAGTAGTTGGAATTTTCTTTTTCCAGACCGGTATCACTCCCTCCAACAGTTAAATGAAATAGAACATCTTTGAGTTGCTACCCCTCTTTTTTCTTTTTCTTTTCCTACTCACCTTTCCCTTTCACTCCCTGTATGCCCTCTCCATCAACCTTATCTCAGACCCTCAAATTCATTTGTCGACAACTCATATTTAGATCATGTAATCAAAATTATGTCACATCCTTCCTTAGTCTAATATGTGACTCCCTAAAATCTTTCCTGGCTTCACCCTTGAGTTTACTCTAATTCATTAGCAAGCAATACAACAGGCATTTATGTCATTTAATCAGTTACATGTTTCATGTTTAGTAAAACAACATTAAAAAAGTCCCCATGAGCTTAACTCAGTTGGTAGGGACATTGCATAATTTATGCAGGGGTCGGGGTTCAAACCCTGGACACCCCACTTCTCCACGTTTAATTGTGTGAGCTCCGGCCACTAGGCTACTAGACCAAAAAAAAAACATTAATTTTTTTTTATGTCATTTCATGTTTCCAAAAAAAAAAATTGATACATATAAAACATCTATTCTTGGTCTTGCCTGGAGATATATTCAGATCATAACCTCATGCTTCTTCTTGTGTTTGTAATCCTCAGTTCTCTCTAAAGGTATTTTTCATGTCACTTTATCTTCTTTTGTAACCATCTTCTGTTATTTTTGACGTTGATCCACTATCCTTTTTAAGTTCACTTGCTAAAAAATTCATCTCACTCCTCCCAAATCTCTTTTGTATGTATGCTTGCTTTGTTGCACAAACACTAATTTTTCTCATTCAACAATTTCAGCTACCTGTGTCAATCCAAATTGACCATGACTCCATGGGGAAGATCCTTACCACTAAAAGTTCTTTGTTGCGTATTTTGTTTGTTTCAGAATTTTCTTATAAGTATCAGTAATTGTCGTTGTCATTACGTGTATGCTGCCCTTTTTTTTCTTTCTTCACAATGTACTTCATGTATATACATTTAATTGAACTAAATTCGTGCATTTTTATTTGGGGTGGCAAAACGGGTCTGATCCGTCGGGCCGGCCCGTTTGGCCCGCTATTTTTGGCGGGCTGAGTCGAAGTTTTGAACTCGCTTTCTATAGTTGGCTCGGCTCGTCTCGTTAAAATATGGGGCGGGGTTGGGCGGCCCGCTTGACTCGTTGAAAACGGGCACGGGGTGGGGCGGCCCGCTTAACTCGTGTTTCAATTTGTTATTTTGAGTCTTATTTTATGCTTTTGGATTTATTTTGGTTGTTAGATTTATTTTGAGACTTATTTTATGCTTTTGGATTTATCTTGGTTGTTGAGTTTATTTATTTTGAGACTTATTTTATAATTTGGTTGTTGGATTTATTTTATGATTTGTTTTATGTTGCACATTTGCCTTATTTGTTGAATTCGACAATTTGATAATTATCTTGTTTTTCAGTAATTTATTTAGTACCTATTCTTTTATATTTCTTAACGATAAAAGCAACATAGTTTTTTTTAACAATTAAGTTGTAAAAGAAAAAGTTTTTTGTTTAGCGGGCCGGCCCGCCAACTCGCAAGTCCGCCATTAAAAGGAGTGGGGTGAGATTTTGGACTCGGTCACAAAATTTGACTCGACTCGTTTTGTCTCGTTTTTAGCGGACTTAGACGGGCGGGCCTAAACTGGGTGGGCCAGCCCATCCCTAATTTTTATCTCAAAATACGATTAGCTTGGTCTCTCTTCTTTTCCGTTGACATATCCGTCTCGTACTAAAATCCTCCATAATATTCTTTGCATTGATGATTAGTATCTTCTTTTATAAACTATCACAGAATACCTCAAACATAATTTTGAGCCGCGCCACACCTTTTGGTGTAATGAGATTTTAAATTTTGTCACGTGAGTATACTTTCACTTTGTAACCGCAATTTAAAATTAATTTACTTCTGTATGTCTTGTCTTCTCATTAATACAACTCAACAAATTTGGGAAAAGATTGTACCCAAAAAAATTATTAGTCAAAATTATTCTTTGCCAAAAAATAAGTTGAAAACTATTAACATAACTTACAACATTTGTCTAAAAAAAAACGTAGTTTGTTTCATTTTAAAGGCAATCAAAATGTCAGTGAGTGTATTTTATTTAACTTCCAACGGAATACCAAATTGAAGGACATTTTTCCCTTTAAAATTTAAGGGTTTATGGAAAAGAAAGAAAAGGGAGAAATTACTATTTAATCACCAAGGATTAAACAAAAATGTGATGTTGTTGATCCACGCATGCAACACTCACTCACGTATATATCTGGACATTCTTAATATGCTCCTTAGCATGTTAATTCTCTTGTGGAGTATCCCATTATATTTATGAATTTGGATCGTTTGTAGAGTCGCTTAACATGTGTTTGGAACAGCGTCACGTTTTTGAAAACGGTAACAAACCACATCAATGTGGAGGCTTAGTTTTGTAGCTTTTGTATTTTCACAGTGAAAATGCCCCGCGACACGAAAAATGGTTTGCAAAAGCAGTTCCAATCACATTTTGAGTTTGATCAAACAATTCAAATGTAGTTGATTGCATGTAACGCGAAACTTTGGTTGCACACAACCCAAATTCAGTATGTATGTTGCAAATTAGAGTAAATGTAATGTAACCATTTTCAAGAGTAAAAGAAAATAAAATAAAGGAGTTACTCATAACATTAACAATAAAGTTCAAAATTAGTCTCATAAATAGTAGGAAATCATAAATTTTATATGCTAAAACATATTATACTACTTACAATAATAAGAAATGTGCCTAACATTTTACCCTTAACTATGTCATAATTTCCTCCATGCAAGATTATGACACAAATTTGCTACCTCTGAATTTGCTTCATTGTTTGATCAGCTTCTTTCTCATTCTCATCACCAACAACCTCACCATTTTCCTTAATAGGACTAACATGTTCCACTTCCTCATCTTGTTCCTTAATTAAACCACTACTCTTTCTTACCTCCTCAGCTTTTTTATCAGAAAGAGCTTCAATCAAATTTGAAAGACACTTATCAGCATCATCCATTGGAGACTTAGGCATAAGATTCTCAGCAACATCAGCAGGTGTAATCTTCACTTCACAAATTAGCCTCTCAATACTCTCAAACAATGCATGATTCTCAACCCTTAAGTAATTATTAGCAAGCACTTTAAAACCATTAAAACTACAATAAGAAAGTTCAATATGTTTGTCCATTCTACCCCTCCTTATAAGTGCAGGATCAAGCTTCTCCACATAATTTGTTGTGAAAATAATCAACCTTTCACCTCCACAAGCTGACCAAATCCCATCAATGAAATTCAATAGCCCTGAAAGTGTCACTTTGCTATTCCCACCCCCACTCCCACTTCCTTCTTCCTTCACCTCCTTCCTTACAGCATCAAAATTAGCCTTATTTTCATTCTCATCATCAGAAAAAAACTTACTTTCACCTTTTTTCTTCCTTTGACCTGTAAGATCAAGTGAACAATCAATGTCTTCAATAACAATAATTGACTTACTTGTAGTCTCAATCAAAAGCTTCCTCAACTCAGTATTATCCTTCACTGCTGTTAACTCCAAATCATAAACATCATAGCCCAACAAATTAGCCATAGCAGCAATCATTGTTGATTTACCAGTACCTGGAGGACCAAAAAGTAAATAACCCCTTTTCCAAGCTTTTCCAATCCTAGCATAAAAATCCTTACTTTTACTAAAAGTAACCAAATCTTCAATAATCTCTTTCTTCTTCTCAGGTTCCATAGCCATTGTTTCAAAAGTTGCAGGATGTTCAAAAACAATGTGACTCCACATAGTTTGCTTATAGCTTGGCCATTTGTAACCAGGACTGTTTGTATACAATTTCCTCTGTCTGTTCCTCAAACGAATCTCTTTCCCTTCTTTCATCACATGATCCAAATATGAACCAGTTATTGTATCTCTATACTTTTTATGAAAAGTGAGTTTGTAGAATCTCTTCTCTTGTTCTTGATAATAAGGCATGGATCTTGGTTGTGACATAACTTTGCTACAAACCCAATAAACCTTCACACCTTTATAATCATCAGTTACTCTTTCATATTCATCCATGGTTAAAACCAAGTTGGTGCTATCTTTTCCAATCTCAGCTTTGAGTCTCTTTGCACTCTTTGATGTGTTAGCACTGAGATAAGCTTCAACAGCACCATAAGCATCACTTCTTTTGAGTCTGTCACCTAAGAATTCATGGAATGAGATTCTTATGTAAGGATAGAAATAGTCCATGATTCTGTGACTGTATTTTTCAAAGAAACGTAGAAGTTGGTATGGACAATATTGTCTTATGATAGCCCAAATGAACATGAAACTTGCTAAGGTTGATCCCATTGTTGTCCACATTTCAGTCATTTTGTAGGAAAACATTGTTTGTGTGTTATGTATTTTGTGTTTTTGTGGCTCTTTGTGTTGTTTTGGGTGATATTGAAAGAGATTACAAGGATTTCTTCTTTAATCTCTTTGGTTATGTGAAGGGAAAAGGAAAAGAAGAATTGAGTGGGGATGACAAAGAAGAGAAAGAGCCAATGCATATAAGCAAAATGAGTCAAATGACACTAAGATAGTATGCAAATTTGTAATGTGATTTTTATTTATTAAAATAGGAAAAGGACAACTAGGGTAGAATATTGGGTTCCACTAAGTTTATTTGATTTGGTGGGACTATAGATGTGGAGGGTGGTTTAAGACCTTCAAAAATATGTGCTCATTTGCTGTATCATGTGTCTTATTATACAAGAAAGCTTTATGAAATGAGGAAAAACCAGAATCAGGTGTCTTTACATGTGCACATTAATTGACTAATCATAGAGACTAGGAACATGGGGACCGGAAAAGAAGTTTATTAAGTGCATGTTTGATATCACGTTAGATTTAACAAAATTACAATGGCACTATGATTTGAACAAACTTACACCAAAACCAAACTTGCATTAATGGTATGTTTGGATCCGCGTTGGCACGTCAAATCTCACGTCTCAATGCATGTTGAACATGAAACTCCCAAAGCTACATTATAAATCTTTTGTGTTGCCGCTCTATTTCACCGCAATTTTGTACAAATGAACGCGGATCTAAACGAATGCTAATTTTGCATAAAAAATCTGAGACACTAGTGCGGCGATGACGCATCACATGAAATGAATTCGCTACATTTAAAAAACACACAATTACATGTATTGATGAATTTGGTCATTGATTTGAGATCAATCGGCTCACATTACACTTTGTTTTATTTTTCAGCTCGCATTACACTTTCACAAATCATTTTACAATAATTTTCACCATTAACTTAAGATAGGACAACCAAGATCAATAAGTATGTCACACATTTAGGGCTTGAAATCTAAACATGACAAAAATCTAAATATGTAACATAAAAACGATGACATGGGTGGAAATCAGTTGGATGCTTAGCAGTACACTATTTTTTCTATCCTGTATATTAAGTGTCATCCTAAAAGGCTAAAACAAATGTGACCCCTCCTAATTTATCAAGGGTTTTTTTGAACCAAACAAGTGAAATTCTATTGAAATTGGTACTTAGCCATCAATGTAGATAGATGATGAGATTCTCAACTCAACATAACACATAATGGGGTCCTTCTCATGCTAACATTAATTCACAATACTTAATTTCATTTTTTTGAAGGGACAATACTTAATTTCATGTTCCTCTGTCTACTTCTCATTGTCTAATACATGACATGTCATTTTCCTCAAGTTGTTCAAACATGCATATATAAATAAATAACACAGTGGCAATGACAAGAATAATTAAAGTTGATAAAGTTACTCCACTAATGTTTTTTTTTCAAATTTGATCCATGTTAGATGTTTGAATCTTATCCATTAACCACTAACCACTATTATTAAATTAAGTCGAATCATGTTTAACTATATGATCTAAAATGTTTGACGAGTGTTCCCTTATTATAATGACGCAGAGAACCATGAGGTCATCAAACTAATGCCCCTCCCTAGAGTTTATTTAACTCTTTATAATGTACATTGATGGATATAAAATTTTCCATAATAATGTTTCCTTCAATTATTTTTCTAGCAATACTTATTTTATTTATGGTTCAACATTCAAAATTCTAATGATCAATTATCATTATTCTGACAATTTTTTGTATCAGAAGTAGTGGATTTTAAATTTTTCTCAAGGCCAGGCTGGAACTCCATCAAAAACATTTCACCAATATGAACTAGAATCCACATATGGCATTCACCTTAGAGAGACACACGAATTTATTTTGCCAAAAGAAGAAAAAGGAATCAAAATTATGAAGATCACACCTGGCTGGCAGCAGAATATGAGGAACTTATTATCTACGCAAGTGATGCCCATGTGATGCCTGCTGTTGTTACCTACGTACCAACCGATGATGATCATATAGCTATAGCTATGCCTATATACATCTTCAACAGCAAAAGTAATTGCTTACTTATGTTTCATTTTCATATTCAATCCTCTATACTATAGTCTGAAGCATACATAACAGGGTTTCTTTTTATGTAACATCCAATAACTTGCATGACCAATCGAAAATATATATTATATTTCTAAAGAGAAAATGAGGAGGTATTTAACCATACATTAATTCACTTATGAAAAATGTTAACCGGTGTTCCCGAAGTACTGGTTAAGAAAACAAATGTAGAAGCTTTTGCATTAAAAATTGTGTAATCAAGACTTCAAAAGTTAAAAAAATGTCTTTTTTTATTCAATTTTTCCATTTATATACCTTAACCAGTGCCCCAGGGCATCGGTTAACACAACCCTTCACTTATTCATGGTAGTAAAAAGCACACAGTTACACACATTAAGTGATTAATTCACATCATGCATTCATCATATTGATTTGAAATCACTTCAAGTTTGTCACGTAATTATTTTGTGAAATCTGAATCATGCAATTCTAGTAGAAATTGACGTTGCACGAGATGTCACCAATATACTAGCACTCTTTGAAAATGGAAAGAAAAAAAAAATGATGACAAGGGCAGTACAGTACTTCCCCAACAATGCTATTTAAACTTTATCAAAGTTGAATCTAGCCGAAGATATTAAACTTCTACAACGTGCTGAATTAAGGTTTATATTCTAGTTGAAAGAAGTGCTCACATTTGATGCGCGACACACATGAAATTGGGTTATCTCCCATATTTTTTGGATCGGTTTACGGTTTCAATTTGGATTGGTTTGGATTTTAACATTTTTAATAGAACTTGTTGGAAAAATGTTTTTTTTAACCAAAACAAATATTAAACATGTTGTAGATGTTATAGTCACATTTACACATAAGTCCCTCTCAAAAGTAATTTTCAGTAGCTATCAGTCCGTAACAGAAACTATATATGGAACATACAGCTTTATGCAGTTTTGATGAGCTTGCTTGCAAAGGACTTTAAGAAGACAAAATTACTATCACTGTCACCCATGTGGCAAACTCGTCCTTTAACCATAGTATTCAACAAAAAGACACAAGTTCCACTGTTGTTACAACAAAATGGTCTCAAAACCTTTCCAATTCCTCTCAAATATTTTTATTAAAAATAAATAAAGGAATATATAGTTTGTCTTGGAGGATAAAAACGAAAATGATTGAAAAGAAATACACTTAGCAAGAAAGCTCTATTGTACTTACTTTTTGCGTATTATTTTAGCTCTAATTAAAGCTGTAGTTGGATTGGATCGATGATTCGATATGAACTTTTGTAAATTGTAATTTTAGAATAATTGAATCAATTATAGTATTCTTCTTCATATTTTGAGTTGTGTACTTGTGTGCATGCGGCAACAAGACAAATATGTGTAGCAATAATAGAAGCTAGCCGAAATGTACATGCATAGCACTACCATCAGTAACCACTCTCATCTTTGCACTTATATTATTCTATTGTATACATAAGCATATCACATTATTTGTATAAAAATAATCAGTTTCATCCATAAATTTTTCATTTTTTCATTGGTTTAGTCTCTAAACTATTAAATTGATTAGAAAGTTCATAAACTATATCTCCATCAAATTATTTGGTCCTTCAAGTTAAATTTCGGCTAACATAGATAAAAATGTATAGCAAATACCATGAGTTACTCTCATATTATATATGTGCATTTAGGGCATCCACAATGGAGATTTCTTTACTTATTATGGACCACTTCGATATCTCCATTGAAGATGAATAAAAGTGGGTGGCTATTAAAAAGTGTTAACTATATAAGCTTTCTCTCTCTCTCTTCACTTTTTTGAACCGTTAAATCTTGAAAAGTTGGTGCTTATTGATAACTAACGTTAAAAAATTATGAATGAATGATGTGTAATTGTAGGATCTATTTAAAAACTCAAATAAAAAAATCACTATTGTAGTTACTCTTACATAATTTTTATTAAAAAAAAATTAAGGACCAAACTATTTCTTTTTTTGTTCAAAAGGACCAAACTATTTAACATGTCAAATAAATTATTTCTCTTATAATAAAAAATTACTTAGTTTCACGATCTATCTTTTTTTAAGTGAAATATTTTTTAGAGAATGTAAAGTCGGTCTAATCAACAACTCGAATAAAATCAAAGTTTAGTGTTACATTTGTATGTATAACAAATCACATGTATGGACGTATATCAATTTTGATTTTCTCACTTTACTAATTATTTATTTTAAAGGATTTAAATCTCACATAAGAAATCTTTCCAATGTCCAAGGGAATAAAATTGGAAGGGTTGATATCTCAAAATTTGAGACTCAAATAACCTATGTAATTTGACGAGATATGAAAATAGCCCACGCGAAGAAACATAAATTTTACCCCTATAATCTTGGATGCTTCATATTTAACCTAATGTGAGCTATTTTCATATATTTTTACCTTTGACATGAGCTATTTTCAAAATTAATATTCGCTTAAATATTTTTTGCTTAATTACAGTTTTGTTCCCCATATTTTCACTCAATTACAAAATTGGTCCGTCTCATTTTGGCCATTTTCTCCTATTTTTAAACTAAAAAACAGTGATGTAACATATTTTAAATGATGTCCCGTACACTATGATGATGTAGAATAATCAATGCCCATGAGATTACCTAAAAACTCCCCAAACTTTAATCTAAATATGATATATCACTATTTTTAAGTTTAAAAATCTGAAGAAGAAAAAAAAAGGACTAAACCAAGTGAGTTTGAAATAGAGGGACAAATTTTGTGAGTGAGTGAAAATAAAGGGACTAAAATTGTGATTAAGCCAATATTTTTTTAACCGAATGAAGATAAAATATAAAAAATCCAAAATTACAGGGATGAAGCCTGTGTTTTTAGTTTTACAGGGTTATTAAGGTATTAAGGTATTTTAGAATAATTCATTCCCTTGGATAACATGATAGTCACGTAAGAACCAAGATATTAAAATGAAATTCAAGAATGTCTCTCACAAACAGTTCCAATAAAAGCTCAAATGATTTTAAAATTATGAATTATGATCTTTCTTTTTAATAAAAGGATTCATTGTATTTCATTCATAATCAATAGCTCAAGAATTATGGAGATAACATGATAGTCGTCATATGAAATATCATAAACTCGCCGCCTGATAAAATCAATCATAAAATAAGGAAAATAATGCAGGATCATCTTACATTGTTTTTTTTGTTACATCTTACATTGTTTAAAATTACTACAAACCTTAGATTTATCATTGATCTCATTAAGAAAATTGTTAACTATAACTTTATTGTCAGACTCTATAGTGACATGGTCAAGTCCAGAAAATTAGAATAAAAAAATATTGAATCTAAATTGATTCAAGCTACAGAAAATTCGATATTACTCAAAGGTTAAAAATATAGTTGTTTTTAAACCTTTTTCTAGCAATTGGTTTTTATTTCTAGTGATACATTCAATCTAAACTTCTTTTACCGAAACTAAATTGATTCAAAATAGTATACTAAGTAATTTGATAGCATTCAAATTAATTTCCTTAATTAATCAAATGCACATTTTCTTTATCTGTCTATAAAAGATTTCACAAGTATTTGTGAAAACAAATTTTGTTTAAGGTCCTCGAAAAGTCAATTAAAAGTAAATCAAGGATGAGTCAAATTAAATTTACTTTGTGAAAACCTTAATTCACAAAGTAAACTAAGGTTAATTGTATGTTTGATATCAGAATTAAATTGATATAATCACAATGTTCATTGTGCTTTTGACAAATCCGTCATGATACAAACATGCACTAAAATGAAAAAAGATTGAAGGGGGGGAGGGAAAGATTAAAAAAAAAAACATTGAGGTCAAAAGTTTATGAGCATTTGTGGAAACAAAACGTTTTATTGAAAACACTTCCTTGTCACTCTGACTGTAATTCGTAGCAACGGATAGGCTGGTTCTTTTAAAAAGAAAAATGTATGTCACTGATTATAAGCTAAGTGAAATTGACATCATCATACACATTTAATTTGATGTTAATATCATGGTTTCTTATTCTGTAAGCACCTTAAACTTTTTGGCTAACGACGTAGTTTTTAATGCTTGCATATACAAGTATGATTTAGATTTACACTCAACCCTTACCTTGTCATTCCAACCAAAGAATGGGGAAAAAAGTTCAACAAAGATATTTTGGATCTAGCAGGTTGTTGTGGTGGTCTCTTAACAAATTTAGATGATAGATAGTTTAAAGGGTACTTGCGTAAAATAGACATGTGTAATGTTCTTACTGCTAAAATGTGCGGGATATAATTGGGAATGCAGCTCGCTTGGAGACAAGGTTTTCACTACCTTCAAGTGGGAAGTGGCTCAAAAAAATTTGGTTGACATGATCAAAGGGAACGTCAAAATTAATGGCAAGCCACCTCACTTTGGTGTGTCGTATTCAAGAGTTTTTAACTTCAACTGACAGGTGCAATTCAATCATAGCTGACGAGTGAGAAATAGAAGTGTTGATTGACTTGGCTAATTTTCATTGCACCAATTTTCATTGGTGCAATGAAAATTTACCCCCAAAGTGAGGGTTCGATTCTCGACGATGACTTATTTCTTTATCAAAATTAAAAAGAAATACAGTTGAAGATGCGATTGAGTATCAAATCATTGACCTCTTATCTGCGAAAAGCTCCCCTTTTAACCTCCACAATTTTAGAGTGAGTGTTCTTAACACTCTTCTAAGAAATCAGTTTAAAACAAACTTAAGGCAATCACAGCCTTAAACTTGAAACCTTAAGAATAAAAAAGGCTGCAACTTTACGTGAAATTCATGTGACATTGACTTAGATCATGTGCCTCACATTAAAAGGTGTGTTAATAACCTTAATCTTAGCAGTATGTTTGCAGAATCCCAATTCACCACTCCCTTTCATCTTACCAATCCTAGCCAAAACAAATGACCAACTAGAAAGGGAAAGATGAGATAACCAGGTATAACAAGGTGTTAATGAAATTTTTTTGTCAAGAAGAAAATAAAAGGCCATTTATACAGTGCTAAAATTTCTATCTGAGCTCCGATATATTTACAAATATACGAAGCTAAACTATGACTGCAAAACTTGTTTTCTTTGTTCATCTATAAATTAAAAAATAGAGTCTAATACCCCACTTTGTTATCTCATGTTGCAGCATTGAGGACTTGTGTGCCGCTGCAATTTATCCCAAAGGCACATCATCTGCCTTGGAGATTGGTAATGTGCTGTGTAATAGCCTTCTATACATCCAAACTGGCAGAATCTTAAGCTATGAGAATAGTGTACCGATATCGTGCTGTTAAATTGCTCTACCCACATTCCCATACTCACATCTTCCATTTTAAACAACTGCAGATAAGAAGGAAAAAAACAACTTTAATCACAATGAACGCACACCGATATAGAGACACTCGATCAAATAACAAGACAACAAGGAAAGTGTGCAGTGATATTTTACACTCACCCTTAATTTATGCTTCTCAAATTCAGAAACAATATAGTGTGCGATATCATAAGACAGAATATACCCCGGTCCATTAGCATATGGTGGGTAATCCTCTTCTGGCCACTCCTGAAAACAAAAGGCAGCCAATAAAAATCAATATTCTCAATCAGAAAAAATTTCACCAGCATTAAGTTATGGACAAAACTTAAATACATCTAGATAGGGGCCCTGTTTTTGCTGCTCGTCTCACAAAGGGGCAGTTTTTATTTTATTTTTAAAAGACAGTTTTTTTTACACATTTTCAAAATATAAAAAAGAAAAATACAAAACTGCTTATTTGTGAGAGGAACGGCAAAAGCAACAACACTGCATCTAAGTTTTGTTCTCAAGATAAATGTGATGAGACAACAGCAACTCATAATTTTCTTTCCCAGACAACCGCTCCTTGACAACGAAAAAACATTGCATCAGGTTCTGATTACCTCGTATGTCACAGCCCATTTACCATAGCGCAAAGGTTTGTGGTGATAATTTATATTCCCAATATAAGCACCCATTGAATCTGGGACCTTCCTTACTTCGTCTATAACAGCATCCACTCTAACAAATGTGTCATCATCACCTTTCATGATGTACGCCGCAGATACTCTATCAACCTACAAACAATGTAGCACATCTTATCTATCCTCTGATTCCTCTTGAAATTTATTCATTTTTCAATCTGAGAATTTTTAAAAATAGCAACTTACCCCATATTCACATATAGCCACTGTTTTCAGCACAACAAGGTCATACTTGTCCATGTAAGGCACTATAACAATATCTCCAAAATATTCTGCTTCCTTCTTCAACTCTGCATTAATTTCTATTTTCGGGTGCTGTAAAAAAATTGAAATGTCAAGAACCCTGCAAGAAAATAAATAAGCATGAAATCAAAAGGGTGTGCTATCTCATCAACATTACCAGTGCTACAAAGAAACGAGCCACCACTTCTGAAGATTTGATAAGACTATGCTGCATCCACGACTTTCTCACAGCCATCCGCTCAGCGAAATGGTTTCCAGCTGATAGGATGCCAATGAACAATTCCACACCGAAGTTAGGTAGTGGTGGGGCACGCCATCTGGTTGAAAATTCAAGATGCTGCTGTGGAGAAATATTAGGATGCGTTGAAGGCAAGGAGGCAGCAAATATAGAATGGACATCAATATCTCCATGTACAGTGAGTCCAGTAGCATCCTCAAGAGTAAAGCCCTGCTCAAATAACAAAAGCAAAATTAAGAAATGGTACAAATCCATATTCAGGTCAGCAAGTTGAATGACATTCATTACTCACAGTGCGATAAGGAAACGAGACCACATGCCTCCCATCAACATTAAAATGATAGCCCTCCAATCCAGCACTAACAGTAAGAACAAATAGCTTGTTCTCATTAAATGGGAATGGCCAATCAACTGTTACTTTTTTCGGCCGACCTACGAATCTATTCAACCACCATTTTGATACAAACTCCTCTGCTTGCCTATCATCTCCCCCAATCCACTTCTCACACTTCACCTGCCCATCAACTGTTTCAAACACAAGCAACAACTCAATTTAGAGGCATCACGGTTATAATGAACAAACAACACATCAAAGATTCAAAGATAAACTGGACTATGGCATAATTACACTACGAGACATTTATTAATGCCATATTCCCACGTAGTAACAGTAGAATTATTTCATCTATTTAGTACATTAATGATTCAAATGCAAAATTAAGCCACTTTTTATCCACAAAATATAATATATAATGTCCACTTTGTCAACATTTGACAAAAGTGATTCTAATTGAACTTGATTTTTGATCTGTTTCTAACCATGGTCGACTGACCTTCAAAAACACATGGTGAACCCCAAATCTACAACTAGGAACTTCCCTACCAATGCACGGTGCATACACTCACATATTCAAAGCAAACACTCCCTTTACACAGTCAACTTAGTTGTAACTGGGTTAAAGTGAAATAACATGCTTCAATGATTTTAGTCTAAAATCAAGTTCAATATAAAACTACCGGAAAACTTTCAAGCGGCGATGTATATTTTATCACTTCAAGTCAAAACTAGTATTCGTAACCAACATGTATACATTACCATCACTCTATTCATTCGCATGAATTTGAAGGATTGAACACATACATGCATACATCAAAGATGAACTGGACTATGGCACAATTTCATAACGAGACAGTAATGTATGACACATACCCACGTGGTAACTGACATTAACATCATTTAATCTATGTAGTACTTAATCATTCAAATACATAATCAAAGCACTGTGTATAATCTGCATTTAAGTGAACATTTGACCAAAGTTACTCTAAATGAACTTGATTTTCAGTGTGTTTCGAAACGTGGCGGGTTGACCCAAACCTAAAGCTACAGCTTGGAGCTTCGCTATCGAAACACTCACCAATTAGATGCAAAATGCAAACACTTGCTTTGTAAAATTGGTTTGGTGCTAACTGAGTTTAATTGAAACAACATTTTTGCATGTTTTTACTCTAAAATCAAACTCAATATAAATCAACAACTACAACCAAGTCTTATCCACCCCCAATCCCACTAAGTGGGGGTGGGCTACATGAATCAAATTACGTCATAATGTTCTATCATAAACAATGTTACAATCCAACTTAATTGATCTCTAAATCTTCCTTAATAGTTGTTCTATGTCTTCCTTTGTCTCTATTAATCTGACTAATGTAAAATTTTCAATCCAACTCAAATACTACTTTTTATCACTTCAAGTCAAAACTAGTATTAGCAACCATTAACCAGCATGCATATTCTACTTAAACAACAGCAGCCCAAAAAAAAATCTATACTTTACACATGCATTAATAAAATTATAATATAAAGTTATCATTACCAGTATCTTCATCAGCCCTTGATTTCCAACCATCACATCTCAAAGAAGTACCCCACTGCATCCTATAACAAGAATTAAGCTCAATAACAGGCTTCCCACTCCAATCCCCTTTCAACCTTGGATTGAAATGCAAAATCCTTGGTGGGTCTTCACCTTCCACCGTTTTCAAACCCTGCAACTCCAAAAAAAAGTGATTTTTCCCTTCCGAACTCAACGGTTTCCCAACCACCGTTATATGCGACCCTAACGTCAACCCACAAGGAATCACCATCAAACTCCCATTCGATGCAAACTCCGACCCGGTAACCGAAACCGATCGTGGACACAACCCGGGTCGATTCTCGGGTTTCGGAGCGGTTTGAATTGGAGTTTGCGTTTTTGCGGATTGAAGTTCATTCCAAACGCGTTTTCCATCTTTGACCGATAATTGATACTCTTTGGAATCGAATGCGGCGTCGTTTAGGATCAAACTAGAGAGACTCAAATCAACTTTGTGATGAGTACTAGGTTGCAGCTGTTGTTGTTGTTCGAGAACATGTCTTTCGGAGCGAGTTACGGCGGTTTTGTTGAAAACAAAAGGGATTTCGAGGATGACAAAAAGAACATAGAGAACAGCGATGATTATGAGAGTTTGAAAGGATCGCTGTTTACAAAGAGAGGAGAACAAAGATGTTACCTTTGTTGTTGTTCTGGCTCTCTTCATCGTTGCTACGGTTTTGCGATGATTATGATGTTTTAAGAGTCAAAGAAGGTTTGTGTGTTTGAGTCGGCGGTATTGGTAGCATTCTAGTATTAAAATTACGGTCGCAAATAATAAGGAATTTGTTTTAAAGTAGTGAGAAGAACTAGGAAAGTTATTTGATGATCAAAAGTTTTGAAGTGATTTTAGGAGAGAAAAAGGGGAATTGATTTTCAAATTTGCTAATAGGATTTTTATATTTTTTTTTTTACTCAATTTTGTTTTTTTTTTTAGGGACAATTTTGTTATAATAAAGGTTTTGCTAAAAAAATAAAAAATTATACTGGAGGTTCTTTTGTACCAAAAAAAAAAGAGATTATAGTACTAGAGGTGTAATATGTTGGTTGAGTTCCCATATTTGGGAAATAAAACTTACACCTTTAAACCCATAAAAAAATTACACCAATTAAAAATATTTGTTTGTCATTTATTTATCTTAACAAATAAATTTCTAATTGCTATATTATTTTTAAAAAAATACCGATTAGAGTAGCGTATCTGTTTCAAGGTTGTCACAAGGTTATGAATTTTATAATCTCATGTTTAATACAAGTTTATAAAAATTGTTCACTAATATTATTTATTCACAAGAATAAAATTTACACGCGACTATTTATTCTCAAGGTAAAAGGATGAGAACTCTTTGTTCTCAAAAATGAAACATAACTACTAATGATTACTCACTTTTCTCTATTTTGTTATTTCTATTTTATATTTTAAAATTAAATAATTTTTTAAACTTCTCAACAAAGAGTACAAAATGTAATATATTTTTTGTCAAGTAGTCTATTGGGTTGTACGGGGTTCGAACTCCGACTTCTGCATAAATTATGCAGAAATTATAATTAGAAATTAACCTTGATTATTTCAAATTTCATTAAAATGAAATCATTAAATAGGATGCAATACAATTAAATGCTAATTCAATGTTGCTTTTATTTTCATTTTTATTAACGCGCATTCAACAACTCATTGTCATGTATCATTAAATAACTTGAAGCTTTAAACAGACCTCTCTCGTTGATTTGCCTATGTGATAACATTACAAGATCATTTAAATGACTAATCCCTCAAATTCGTCCTTGAATTTTAAAAAATTGGCCAAATTTGTCCCTGAATTTTGCGAAATAGCTATTTAGTCCCTGAATTTACAAAATGTCAATCAAATCAGTCCCTCCGTTAAGTTGGTCTGTTAACGGAGGTGACGTGTAACGTTAACCTCTTACAAGACTTAAC
>Ga0228711_1004125_pt1 | contig 22463 bp, 12 predicted proteins | sample MedpolnodulmetaG_2_FD_177996 | JGI IMG/M metagenome (GOLD analysis project Ga0228711, IMG submission 177996) | Root nodule microbial communities from Medicago polymorpha collected in Santa Monica, California, United States - brown nodules | ecosystem: Host-associated > Plants > Roots > Nodule...
CCCCCCCCCAAAAAAAGATAGTAACATTTACATATATGTAAATTATGAAAATCCGAAAGAAAAAAAATAAAAGTGTTCTTATCGACATCGTTGTGGAGAATGAAGATCCCGCAAAAAATAAAAGTGTTTTTATGGAGGGCGTTATGAGGAGTGCTTCCCACGCGTATGCGTCTTTAAGATAAAGGTGTGTCGTGTACATACATATGCCCGTTTTGTCAAACAAATTATGAAAATGATTGGCACGTCTTTATTAGGTGTGAAGAGGCGAAATTTGTTTGGCGAACGGCTGGATTGTGGGAACTAATTCGAGACACTGTGAATGATGCTACTAGCTTTGCGGATTGCATTTTTTCTTTGTTGTGCAGGTTAACAAGCGACAAAAGTAATGACATCGCTATGATGTTTCGGTATTTATGACGTCATCGCCATGACAAAGTGTGGGACGGTGATTTAAATCCAATCAATATAGTTGTCCAGCTTGCACGTGAATCTTTGTTTCAATGGCAGGAAGTGCGGACCAGACCCGCAACAAAAATACAAAACCAGCAACAACAAATAGTAGTGTGACAACAACCAGACAAAGATTTCGTGAAATGCAATGTAGATGCGGCGATGTTTGAGGAGCAGAGGTGTTTTGGTATAGGTATGTGCATTTGGAATCTTAAAGGCAGCAACATTTTGGCATGATGGCAGCCCCCCTCCACAAGAAGCAGAAGCAATAGGATTACGTGATGTTATTTCTTGGCTTGGTAGATTAGGCTTGTCAAAGATGGTTATAGAACTAGATTGTAAGCTAGTGGTTGATAGTATAATTGATAGTAATACTAACCAAGCTGAGCTCGGTAGTATTATATCTGATTGTGTCAAACTCTTTTACAACAACATCCAAACTTTAAGATAAGTTTTGCTAGGAGACAAGCTAATTATGTCGCTCATACCTTAGCATGGGCGTCAAGATTACATGTTCGTCACCAACAATTTGATTTGATTCCATCTTATATTGAAACTCTTTGAGAAGTGAAATAATATAAGCTTTTGATAGTCAAAAAATTTACATATGAGTTACTAAAGATTTCCCTCAAGAGTTAACATAATATTTGATGAAGCATGACAGAGATTTCTTACCATCTTAGTCAAATGTTCTTAGTTTATAATAAGTGTTAAAAATGTTCTATTTCTAATAATTTCTCTAACATTTGTTGTGTTATTAGATGAAATTAATGTGAATTTTATAAAAATCCATTTACAAAGTATTTGAGATCTACATCATTTTCACTCTATAAAAGAATGAGTGTCAAAGAGAGTGTTCCTACTTCCTACCATTAATTTCACTCGCTTATAAGGTCTAAAAAAAAGTCAATTTCTTAGTTTTTAAAACAAATTTAACTAATTTCTTAGACAAAAGATAATTATGTAAAATACTGTTTTTAAGACATGTTTTGCACTCTTTTTTTGTCAAGTGATTTAATGGTTAAAAATTCACTTTTTAAAGATGAAAAATCTGAAGTTAAACTCATGCTTCTACATATCAATTAAGTTAAGCTTATTGGGATTAGCTATAACATTTTTTTGGTATAAACTTTTTGATACTTTAAATAGATAGAATTGTGTAACAAAAAATAAGAAGATAGAATTGGTCTTTTCAATCAAAACCAAGTTATAAAACAACATTATTAACATATTACATGTATATTAAAAACAACGCATCATAATGGTGTTAAAAAAAACTGCAAAACTTAAACTAATTTCGGTAGTGGAAAACGTTATTAACATTCTTTAAAAAAACTTTTTTTTTTTACAAATTCTTTTAAAAAAACGATATTAACGTGTTAAAAAAGTTTAAATTTTAGCTTAATTTGAGAAACCGTTTTTGAGATGTTTAAAAAGATCAAAATTGAATGAAATTTACCAAATCATCTCTTACTTTGAGTTAGTTTGCACAAGTGGTATTGTTTGCTCATCTTTCAAGAGAAATGGTAACCGGCATCAACCGGTGTGTATTTTTTCATTGTAATTCTATGCGTTGCTTTAATCTTTTTTTTTGAACAAACCAAAATGAGATATATTCTATGCGTTGCTTTAATCTTAATTCCAGGTAACAAATTTTTTATTCTATACATATTTTTGTGTAGTTTTTATTGAATAATGTATTGTATAATTATTAATTGAAATATAAATTATGTTCTAACAATGAGAATATGTTTTCTGGCTAAAAACATGTTCAATGTGCTCATCATGTTTAATTTTATTTTAATAAATTAGACAACCAATAAATCTCGTGAGCTTAGTTCAGTTGGCAGGGATATTGCATATTATATGCTGCCTCAGGCACCCCACTTCGAACTCCAGCCACTAGACTATTGACAAAAAAAAGTAAAAATTAAACAACCAATAAAAATAAAGAAGTTTTGTAAAAAATAAATAAAAATACAGAAGTAAGGACTTAATTTATCAACCATACAATTTTACATTAATTATGCAATGAACCATTGATCTCACCATGTAACATGTTAGAAACATATATTTCTTGTTAAATTTGTCATTATCTAAATTTAAAATCTGATATGTGCAGAGTTTCTAATAATATTATATATTGATTGATTGCAGGAAAAGCTTTAAATTATTGCTATGGCAAATGTCCACAAGACAAAAACATTTGTAATGTTTCTTGTTTAAAACAATTGAGGTATCCTAAGGGTGGCATCTGTAGTGACACTGGTTTGTGTTGTTGCTATATGTGATAATTGTACCTTAGTTTTTTTTTCAGGGAACCTTCTCAAAATGTTGGTACATGTTTATCTACAGTCTTTATGACTAGTGTAAAAATAATTCATTGATTTCTTGTTTTAATTCATAGTGATATCTATTACAAACAATTCATTCTTAATTTACAAGGGCGTGAGTTCAAATTCTTGAGTTATGAGACTCAACTTTCTTAAATTTTCAAGTGCTTTCTTTTATTTTAACAAATTTTAAAATACTTTCCTTTTTTAAAACAAAGGAAACTTGCAATTAGGGTTGCAAGCCCCTTAAAATATATTGATAAAAGAGAAAATATAAAGAATGAGGGAAAAAAAAACCTTACCCTCACAAAAGGTTAACAAAATCTAAAATAATGAAGCCATAATCTATTGTTAGAGAAGTCTTCCCTAAAGAGATGGAGAAACACAGAGATGGAGAACAAAAAAGAGAGATGTGATAAACATACAGAGAAAACCTCTATTTATAGCCAGAAAATCTCCTCTTCGTAAATAACATTGTCAAAGAAAAAAAAGCACGTCGAAACTATCATAACATTGATTACGAGCGTAAAATTTTCCTCGATTATAACGGAGTCAAATGTCGAAAAAGGAAATAGGACAATTATGGTGTCAATTTTCGAGGAACCGAGGTAAGGATGGACGATGTGTAACTAGCACATCGAAGCCAAATGTGGTGCAAGTTTCCAAATCTTCCACAACCCAAGTGTGATCCACAAATGAGGCACTACCACCACGTAGAAGAAAAAAATTAACACAAATAATCCTATATACGAACTTCCCCTAGACACGCAGTCGACCCCATACGACCACGTCTCAACACGGAAGGCAGTCATGCTATAAACGCTTGAACCATGCGTCACAAACTCATAACCCATGGAACGACGACCCTAACTCGCAATATCGAATATGGTGGCATGATGTAACGCCCTATTTATTATTTAATTATTTTTGGTTGAGTTTAGAGTCTTTTATATGACTTATGTGATTTATATTGTTTTATGAACTATGTTGTTGAACCTTTTTGGATTAAGATTTTCCTTTAAGTTATTTATGTTGAGGCCGTAGTGTCAAAGATTGTTAAACAAAGTTGTTGATTTTGAAATAATATTCCGCTGCGAAGTTAAATGAATTTTGACAGGGTTGATTTGATAAATAGTAACTTACTCTATTTATGTTTTAAAAGTAGTGTGACATTCTGTTTTACATTGAATACTCTGATTACTTGTATTATTTACATTGTTGGGAAAACGGGGTGTTACAATTGGTATCAGAGCAGGTCGGTCCGTCCGGCCAAGTAGTTGAGTCGCGTAGTGTCGTATAACAGTTTATTACTGTCATTATGTTGTCCTAATGTTGTGTTGCCCTGATTGCTGTTTGTTTTGTAGGAGGTACATTTTCGAGGACGAAAATTCTATAAGTTGGGGAGAGTTGTAACGCTCTATTTATTATTTAATTATTTTTGGTTGAGTTTATAGTCTTTTATATGACTTATGTGATTTATATTGTTTTATGAACTATGTTGTTGAACCTTTTTGGATTAAGATTTTCCTTTAAGTTATTTATGTTAAGGCCGTAGTGCCAAAGATTGTTAAACAAAGTTGTTGATTTTGAAATAATTTTCCGCTGCGAAGTTAAATGAATTTTGACAGGGTTGATTTGATAAATAGTAACTTACTCTATTTATGTTTTAAAAGTAGTGTGACATTCCGTTTTACGTTGAATACTCTGATTACTTGTATTATTTACATTGTTGGAAAAACGGGGTGTTACACATGACACCTTGAGCGACGTATGAACCGACTTATATAGGTTAGACCTCATACTCGACTTTTGGAACAAGCTACCACTTGACCCTTCAACTAATAGCTTGGGGGCAATTGTTCTGGTTTGAGCCAAGACCCAACCTTTGATAGGTTATGGATATCCCTTCCACAGGGCCTACGAGGACTATGACATACACCTCACTCAAGACCGCACTGTAACAATGAACATTGAGGGCAATCTGGACCATCTAGTTCGGATCCAACGTCATCTTCAAAAATCAAAACTATAAACCTACACTATAAATACCAACTCAATAACATTGGCTCATATATACATATTCTTGCCCTAAATACATTATCACCTCGACACTTACTGACTTGGTCGTCAAAATATTTTGTTTTACCACCCCATTCGCCAGGAGAAGATGGTTGATTATGATAGAAGTACCCTACTCAAAGGTCATTCAACACCATCATCTAAAACTTTCAAGTCTGATTGAATCAATTTGTTTTAGAATATATACAAAATACATTTTTTACTAATCAAATACGAGATACATCTATGTCTCATGTTTGTATTAAGAAGTGTATCAAAATATCACTACACGAGTACTTAGTATGCACAACGTAAAAGTGAGATGCAGGTAGCAAATCAGCAGCTAATTTTTTTAAAGTAATCTTTTGACTAAAAATTCATTTTTTTTAAAGGAGAATAAACGGGGTATCTAGAATACGAACATCAACTCTTACATATATAATGCAACATCCATACCAATTGAGTTAAACCCACGAGACAATTCTTTATTTTTTTTATAAATAAACAAAAAGCTAGTATCTAAAAATCTATATAGTTACATCTCTATATATTCTTACCACCTTTTCTCTATAAAGATAAAACCTTATTTATTCCCAAACAAAAACTTAATTTATTTATTTTTTGAAGATATCTTATCGCCACTTTTTTCTTATATCAGAAGTCTTAATTTTAAATGAGATAAAATAATGGGAATCACAAACCTTAATGTTTGGACATGGACCCTACTGCCTCATTATTACACAACTCTCCAGCCTTAATCCACAAAGCAAACAAAATAATAATATTATTAAAAATTAAAATTAAAAAAATATGATGTCAATTTCATTCTCTCTCTCCACATCAATCTCTCTGTAACAAAAACAACTCTCTCACTCTTCTCTTTACAAAACTTTTCAACACTTTTTCACAAGCAATCTCTGAGAGAGAAAAAAATTATAAAAAAAAAACACACAAAAAATCCAAAGTTTTCATTGTTCAATCCAAATCCAATATTCTTCTTCATTCTCTTCACCCTTTTGAAACCCCTTTTCCTCATTCTTCATTTCTGCTTCAAAGTTTCAATCTCGATCTTCATCACCCAATTTCTTAGCTTCTTTCATTCAGATTTTAGGGTTTTCACTGTAAAAGGGTCACCTTCAAGTTCATATTTTTGATGGGTTTTTGTTCCTTTATTGAAGTGATTTATCTTAAACTGGTAAAAGGGTCAAAGATTATAGTGTTAGATTTTTCAGTAGGGTCGTTGAAAAAGTAGAGGAATCAGTATGACATTGTGTTTTGTGAAAAAGGGAAGGTTTTTAGCTTTGTGTTGTTTGGTTTTTAGGCTTTTATGAATAGTGGTTGCTTTTTTGGAAGCTTATTTCGGAAGCAATTAATTTTCTTCACTTTTGAATGTGAGAGTATTTAGTGCTATCATGGACTCTCACAGTGTTCTCTTTTGATCCATTTTACCTCTTTCTTTTTGGATTTTTGAGTCATTTTTACTTGTGAAACCTGTGAAATTTGGTTATTTTATTTATGATGTTGGAGTAGGTAGCTTTATTAATTTAGTGAAATTTGTTGTAGATCAAGGTTATTTATTTGATGGGTAGCATTGATGATTTAGCATCACAAAAGGGTCATTGGATTCATGGTGATGGTTATCAATAATAGCTTTTGATGATGTTTTAGTTTTAGTCTTAGTAGTGAGGTTTCACTTTCATCAAGTTTGTAAGTGGAATCTGTAGAGGTCATGGTGATGGAGGATATAGGGTTGTTCAATCAAGTTTGGGGATGGCTTCGGTCACGAAAAGATGCCTGTTGGCGTGCTCGAACTGTCGTGGTTTGTTGTAGAGACAAAACTGCAATGTTTATTGAACGGCATTGGCCGATGGTGTGTAGGGGTTGCTCGAAATTGGGGAGCTTACTTAAGTTATCATTGATTTTTTGGAAGGACTCTGCTGTAAGGGGGTTTCAGTCTTTCGTTAAGTTTGGTTCAGTGATGCTCCTGCTTATAATGTGGAGCTGCTTTCTTAGTCTGACTTCAATGTATTGCTTGGTTTACGTGCTTGTTAGCATGGTAAGTATTCATATTCAACCTGTCTGAATTTTTGTTCTTGCTTTGGTTGTGATTTCTGTTCTTAATGTTTATATTCCATTTATGAATTTTCAGTAAAACTGTGGTTTTAGAATAGTAGCTTTAAGTTAATCATTTAATGGTTTGACGACATTTTACAATTACCTTGTTAATCATTCTAGAATATAAAGTGGTACATGAAGAATACTTTTTTTTTTTCTTAAAATAGAAGCACATTATACAAATTTTATGTAAAGGCAAGTTTTAAGCAATAAAATTGATGCAAAGATTTATGAAAATAAGACCCTGCCCTTCTAAATTTGGGAAGGGTAATGGATGTTTATTAGTTAATTAGTATTATCTGTAGCAAAGGTAGCTTCAGCCGGTTATCTTGATGTTAATGTCATTGAGTTCTAATTTTATTCAGTTGCAATGATTTTAATTTATCTCTGCGGAAAATGCAATTTTTTTTGGAAAGGGCTTCAGGTTTATTCTTAGTTATTTCCATTTAGGGGTTGGTTTACTTATTTTGGCATTTTATAATTTGTATAGTCTTGTAATTATCCTCATTTGAGTTCAAAATATTGTGGTAGATTTTTATTTATAGATTATAGATATGTCTGCTTTAGTTCAATACAGCAACAAATAGTTTTGCAAAGAATACATTGCTTCTCACAGTTCAATTGAATGCTTCAGGTTACTGCTGGGGTTGCTGTCCAATACTTGGGTTATACTCCTGGGCTTTTTATCGTAGGGCTTTTTGCTATCCTTATTTTGTGGATGTATGCCAACTTTCTGATCACAGGATTATTACTCATAGTTGGAGGTATGATGCTTTTATTGTTGCTTGGGTTTCTAGACATGTTCTCTTTTAGTGACCATAAAAGAAGAGAGGATATGCCTATTGTATATCCGTCTTTTGTATTCTATACAGACTGTCAAAATTGTGAGGCACATCGTAAGATCACAATTTTACGAGTTTTTGCCCCTAAACCCTGTTGGATTACCTACGAGATCAGGAGCTGTTGGGATCAAATTGGAATTTTGATTCTGGCCATCGGATCGAATGATCCTTGACGAGCTTTGACAAGATGAGCTGAAACACCCCCTTTTCCCTGTGGCACCCCTATGCCCCTGCTTCTGTGCGCAGACTTTGCCATACCATTCCATCACCCCGTGTGGCTTCCTCTTTCTTCATCATTACACCTCGTGGCCAATCCCTCCAGCAGATTCTAGGCCATGTGGCCTTCTTACCCTTTGCACGGTGCACTGTATCACCTGATGGGCACCATTTCATGTTTCTGAATTTTAAGGCTCTAGATGGAGCCTTTAGTGTTAAATATGTTGTTATTATCTTTTTGCTTCTTTGACAACTTGTTTTATTTTTATTTGGGCTAATCCCATTTGATGTTTTTTTTTTCCTTTTTCTGTTGCATGATTATATGGACTTGGCCCATTTTCAATTTTTTTATGATTTTAAATTGTGGTTAACAAGTTTAGATTAGTTCTGATTTGTATTCTAAGAAGTTTAATATGATATATGCTACAGTTATTAAGTTACAAACTTTCCTCCTCACTATTCTAGGTAGGATTTTTACTTTTTAGTATCTTAAGATCCATGCTACAGTCCTCGAGTTACAGACTTTTTCTCCCCCCCCATCCTAGGTAGGATTTTGAGTTCGACATCATTGGTACAAATACAATAAATATGTTCATACTAAAGGCAATATGTTTCAACTTTATTGCTACCACTCCATTATATTGGTTGTCGACATTTTTTCATTTGACTATTTTCCCCCAACCAAAGAGGCTTAGCTTCTATTTAATGTACAGATTCTGAAGTTTGTGATTATTGTGTACCACTCTCTTAACCTAATTTATATACTGATCTAAATATGATCATTGTGCATCCCGTTACAGTGTTCTCACATGTCCTTCTCTCTATGCCCATTTTCTCTTCCTACAATCCTGAAATTTTGTTTGTCAATCACGAATGCAGGTTGCTTGTTCTCCCTAAATCGTGCACGCTTGGTGGTATTAATTGGAACCGCATATGCTATGTATTCTGTTCAAGTAAAAGTGGGATGGCTTGGCGTTTTCCTTGCCATAAACCTTGCATTTCTTTCAAATGACATTTTGAACTTTCTGCTCCATTGGTTTGATAATGTGAGTGAAAGTTCGCATCCTGAAGAGCAGAAGCAATCAGAGACAGTTATGGAAGACGACTTCGCTGAAGAGTGTGAATATCCTATCCCACCGGTTGAATCTGAGAATTTGCATTCGTGCAAATCATCCAGTAAACCGCCTGCTGTCACCACATCAGTCGTTGATAAGCAGAAAGAAGTTTTGGTTAACAAAGTTGTAAAAGAGCAAACAAATTCAATTGATGAAATGAGAAGGATATTGAAGAGTCTTAATCATTATGATGCCCTTGGATTTAGCCGCCACAAAAAGATTGATGCAGCAATTTTGAAAAAGGAATACCGGAAAAAGGTATTCGTTAAGTTTTTCTTTTGGTGTCCTCTATTTTGTTTTGCTTCGTTGTTTTCGAAACAGCTTCATTGTTATCAAAATATGCATTCAGTTTCACGCTGTTGCAAATTTGTTTAAGCATCAGTAGTACCACCTTGCAATGTTGCGCTATCAAATTTTGACCTATGGTATAATGTGGTATTTACTAGCCGACTTAATGGGTGTTGTTTTGTTTATTTTCTGTTCTCATTTTCATTTTAACAAATAATAATTACAAAAATGACATGTGTCTTAACTTGGTTTCCTATTTTTCTCATTGCATTCTTAAAAACTTGAACAGTAAAGAAAATGAGATGATATTTTTTGTAATTAGTAGTTAGAAACTTTTTGATTACAATTATAACAGAAATCAAGACCATAATCAGCTTGTTATAATCTTGTTTCATCATGTAGGCTATGCTCGTGCATCCTGATAAAAATATGGGCAGTTCTATGTCAAGTGAATCATTCAAGAAACTTCAATGTGCATATGAGGTAAGTTCTGTCCAAAAGCTGCAGAGGCTATCTTATAATTGATATATAGGCATTTAATGCGTATTTATTTGATATTATAGTATCTAAAACATATAATATTTTTTGATTGCACTGGTTTCCTCTTTAACAAGTATGAAACTTCCAGGTTCTTTCTGACTCTGTAAAGAAGCGAGACTATGATGAACAATTAAGAAAAGAAGAATCCATGGCTAAAAGTGTGTGCCAGAAATCCCACAGCAGTTCACATCAGGTAAATCTGACAATATTCTTGTAAATGACTGACATATTATACTAGAATTCTATGTCCACGAGTTTGAAGAATCATAAGTTTCTTAATATATAATCTATTAGGAGTTCAGAAATATGATTCTTTATCACATTCACAATATCCATATCCGTTCATTACAATGCAAAAGAATTTTCCCTTCATTTACCTTCCGAACAATTAAAGAAAAAAAGGTACTCTATTGCAGGATAATACTGAATATCGTTCCGAAGAATCCAGACGGATACAGTGCACAAAGTGCGGCAATTCACATGTTTGGGTATGCACTAACAGGAGCAAGGCCAAAGCAAGATGGTGTCAGGTCTGATTTCATTCATTGACATTCTGATTATTGAATTCCTTCCTTCTTTCTCTTAATTTCACACTCACTGTATCTTAATCCTGTATTTACATCTTCTCTGGAAGCAGGATTGCTGTCAGTTTCATCAAGCAAAGGATGGAGATGGATGGGTTGAATATAAGGGATCTTTGGTTTTTGACAGGCCTCAAAAAGTATATTCTTCTTGGCAAATAATTTTCTCAACTTCATCTCATTGTTTGTATTTAGTTTCTGAACTTTGATCTTGTCTTCATAGGTCGAGATTCCACGTGCTTTTGTTTGTGCGGAGAGCAAAATATTTGATGTATCAGAATGGGCTATATGTCAGGTCAGTGTACTCTACAAGCAATACTTTTGGTACACATAATTCATCTTGACCTGATCAGTGTTGTCAAATAGCGGCTATAGCAGTGCTACAACGTAGCAGAATTTGAACAAATTGATAATTGTTCTGCGATATGCTATTTTGTACGAAGTATTGTCAAATAGCGGCTATATAAACGCTATAGTGCTGTAGCGCTTAGTGGAATTTGAACAAGTCGCTATTTCCCACGATCCGCGATTGACAACACTGGACCTGATTTGGTACTCAGTCTACTCCAGAGACAGTGTTCCATTTGATTGGATTTGCACTGATATAGTAGTTTGTTTATAGGTGAATGTTCTCCACTTTCTGTAACCTGACAACTTACTTTATTTCATGCAGGGAATGGCTTGTAGGCCTAACACCCACCGACCGAGCTTCCATGTAAACATGGTTGGCTTGGAGAAAAGCCATTCCTGTAACTCAAGTAGATTCCCATGGGATTTGGACGCTGAAATGATGATGGATGAAGACGAAGAGGCATTTGACCTGTGGCTTCAACAGGCTTTAGCATCTGGTCTCTTTTGTGAGTCCTCAAAACGCAGGAAGAGTTGGAGTCCATTCAAATTGCCTCAAAAGAAAGGGAAAAAGCAATGGCGAAGAACGTCTTGTTGAAAAGCTCAATAGGGAAAATTCATAGTTCATTTGCCTACATCCCTAAGGGATTGGATGGAGTAAACATTTTGTTTAAGAAACCCAAAATGGATTACTGAGATCAAAATGAGATCAAAACTAGAAGGAATTGCTACTTAGAACAAGATGAGTCATGAGAGCATTGTGGTGAATTATAAGAGCCAAGGTTGCCAAATTTCTTTACCTCACATTTCATATCCATAAAATATATGTACACCAAGGTATCAAAAGTGCAAAAACCTAGGTTTATAGGAGTTACTCACATTGATCATTAAGGTTTTCAGAACTGAGAATGAGTCGGTTGACAATGATATGTACCTTATTGTATCTCTTTCTTATATTAGGAATTAGAAAGTGCTCTTTTCAATGGATACTAAGGATTTCTTTTGGTCCTTTGTATATACATGCTAATAAAAAAAATCTCATTTGGCTTCAAATTCACCAGCATTCATTTTAGAGTTATGTTACATCCACGATTTTTTTTACTTTTTCTTCAAACTCCTTTATGTATTTATGAGTCACATCTTTATATTTGATTGGTTCACATTAGAGGAATAGCTATTCTATATGCCTTCCAAATTCTAATCCTTTGGACTTGAAGAGGGTTCTTTACAAATCAAAATTTGTTGATTTAATTTTTATTTTTCAGTTAATTATTATTTTTTTGAGGAAATAATTATTCATTAATTATTTTTCACTAATTTTATTAGGTTATTAAGGTACATAAAATTAAATATAAGGTGCTTCTGGCTACCTTTTTTAATAAAAAAAAATGAACATTTACACCAGAATTATTGCGGCAATATTTTTACGGTGTGAAGGGTAGAAATAAAATATTTGAAAAAATATATGTTATTTTCATATTATTTGTTTGGTAGATAGATAAAATCACAATAACAATTGGAAACTCTAATTTTTGCTGGCTGAACTAGAACTTATGGACGTGAATGCTCATATTTTCTGGATATATGTATCATATGGTTAAATTTTTTGAATTTATCTTGTAGATGTGTACTCCATATTATTTTGAGTGTGTATGAATAAAATTGAAAATTTTCATTTCACAATTTCTTTTTATATTCTTCTCCATTTGCATTTAACTTGCAGTGTTTTGATAATACATTGTCATAGCTTTTCTTCTTAAGACTAATATTTTCAGAAGTGTCGAGTCAAATTTAGGAAGGAAATTACAAGTTATATATTATCTATTATCTTTGTTGAAGATGCTTTGAACATATATGAGAAAAATAAAACTATTTTCCTCTTGAATAAATGTGATAATCAGTAAGAAAATTGTTCTTTAGACATCTAATAATTACTCACATAGCACCTTAAACTATTCAAGATATCTCTAATGACAATAACTATTGTTCATTTGTTGAACGGTAGTATAAATAAATAAGAGAGTAACATATATGCATTCTATGAAGTTATTTTATATTTTATATTTTAAACGCGGTGTCACTATATTTTTTATAATAAGAGAGATCGAATTATTCCGCTTGTGGTGACTTTGTTTAAAATCAAAATAAATCTCTATGTAGGCTAATACACCTGAATATCTTATAATAATAATTGTATTTAATCACAAGTCTTCATTATATCAACGATTTTTAAATTTGTAAAAAAAAAAATCAACAATTTTTAAATAAAAGATAATATTTGATGTTTTGTTTTGATGTCGTTGATTGTTAATGAAAAACACAAACCAAACATATTATTTTATTTTTTTTACAAGATATTGTTTAATCTGAATAAATAGTTACATGTAGGTGAAAAGCAGAAACTCCTTACACGTAACGTAGGTGTATATATCAGCAATAAAAAAAGGAAACAAATAATTGAATTGAATGTAAGAAAAGGGATTAGGATCTGAGAGACAATTCAGACAAGACGCGTATAGAATTCAAGACCTGAACTGAACACCGACCCGACGTTCGGTGCTCCGCTCATCACGCTTGTCTCCGGTCAGTTCTTTCTTCTGTGCTTTTCCTTTTCTCAATCCTCATGTGTCAATTTACCGATTTAGCTTCAATTATTTTGTTGGATTGACCTTTCAATAATCTATGCACTCAATCATTCTAACTTTGCAATCATTTTTAATGCTCATATGTTCAATTAATTCATTTTTCTTATCTTATATTATTACTACCGGTGTCAGTGTCGTGTCCGATGTCCATCTCAGTGTTAGTTTTTGACATATATTGGAAGACCAGATCACACAATCATGTTCTTCTTTTTTAGCCTTATTTAATATTAGCTAGCATTTTTCAAAGTGATTTTGTATAATTGAGTTTGAAGTAAAGTGATTTATACTCCAAAAATGGTGAAGAATCGTGTCAGACAAGTATCCGATACCAATATGTCCCGATACGTTCCGATACGCGTATCAGAGAAGTATCGGCCAATTAATATTTATTTATAATTTTAAAATTTACCGATACATGTCGGATACGGCTAACTCTTACTCCGACTCCGATACTTCTTTCTTACATATTTCCTTTTAAAAAAAGAATAGTAAAAGAATAAAGGTAAAAATACATAAAGACCTGCAGCGCTATGAAAAACATATTGTCTTTCTAACCCCAAAAAAATAGGGTTCCTCGTCACCACTGAGCGATAGCTATTCCCTCTTCTAACCATTACCACCGATTGACCCAATCTCAACATCAGCATCACTTATTGCCTCCATCAACAGCTCCGGAGAGTTCTACTCTGTTTCTCTTCTCTCTAATGCTATGTTTCTTCTGTTCTTCTCCCTTTAATACCTTCTTCTCTTCTTTTGTTCTTCTCTCTAATTGGGAAAAAAAAATTTGTTTTTAAATTTTTTGTTTTCAATCTCAATTAGTTTTAAGTATTAAGTGGCCAACATTAAACAATGGTGTTCTTTTTTTTATAGTACTAATGATGTTTAGCTATATTTTAATTTGTGCTGAAAAAATATGTAATTGTCACTTGTTTTGATCATTTTCATTAATGTGAATGGTTGTTTATTATCATTTTTAGTTATATCTATACGTTGTGCACTTATACTATTAATTTTAAATTTAATTTTTTAATAACGTATCGAGGCCGTATCGTATCGGGAATTTTGAAAAATTTCTCGCATCGGTATCGTACCATATCCGTATCGTGTCGGGTATCGGGGCTTCAAAGCTAATCATTAATCAATCATTTGTATTTTCTACTAGCTACTAGAATATGCTTAACAGGAATAATCAGTTCTTATAGTTTCAATCGTAATACCAAACATAGACTTAGCAGATCACTTGTACGCTGGATAACAGTTCTTTGAGGTAGCATTGTTCATTGGAATGTCCTTTACTTTTGATTATGATAGTTTTTTTTTTGTCTTGACACAGAGAAGCAAAGTTTGGTAAAATGAAATATTAGCATGTTCTTTAAGCTTTAATTAGACAAAATTTCAAGTTCAGAGTTACATTTGCTTGAATCTAGAATTTACAGCATCCACTAAATTTTGAGTAGTCTCAAACGGGATTTCGGTGGAAGCAAGAAAAACTTCATGTTGATAGTGCATTGGGATACCATTTTTCTCTGTTTGCTTCCACTGGAACTTAAACAAACACCAGTAATTTGCACTTTTGTAGTTTTCCAGTATACTTGGATGGATTTCTCTTATTTCTTTTTTTATATCGTGTGATTACATTTATATGACGGCACAATATTATTTTCTTAGAAAGATTTATGTCCAATTGATCTCAATGTAAGTAGTATAAGTTGATTCAATAAATTTTTCAGCTGTAGTTTCTGTTGCCTCTCTTTTACCCTGCAAACCAAAATTCCAATTACATGTTTAAGGGCATGAATTGCTTTACATAATTTGTGCAGTATGTATTATAACCGGTATAGTTGCAAAAAATTTAGGATTTAGAATTTGTTTGAGCGTATATGTGTTTGTTGTACTGTCCATGCAGGTCTTTCTATTTGTTTAGATGTGTGGTTTCTTCATCTTACATATATCAAATTATTTTCATTGCTAGATTTGATTTTTCCTTACTTTTGAGTTCTAAAGTGCGTGCTATTATCTGCTTAGTGGTTATGTTAGTTTCCAGGGAGCGAACTTCAAATGTTCTGATTATATCTCCTTCGGTGTCCCTTAGCTTACCACCGAGCTACCTACTTGAGAATTTTCTGCTAACATGGCCTGTTGTTGCATCTGCAGTATTTTACGCTCTAAAGGATCACATGTCAAACATAGAAGATAACAAAGACATTGGACAGATGGATGTGGATGCATCTGATGGGTCAGTTAACATGCCATCACCCCAAAAGCAGGTTGTTTTCATATCTTGCTTTCTTGCATGTTTAAATTAATGTTAAATTTGACTTCAGATATGGAGCTGTTACTTCCAAATGAATTTCTTTATTTTTTGTCTCACGAGTTTATAAACCTTGTAGGAGGAAACTTTAAAGAAAAAATATGGAGGAATTGTACCCAAAAAGCCACCACTTATTTCTAAGGTACACCACCTAACGCACATGCAGATTTTTGTGTTCATTTGTTTGTAACGAAGTTTATGAAATCAAGACGGTCAATGCAATGCACACGTGAATATTTGGTGATAGAAGTGCTCATTTGACATTTAAATTTTGTGCCAGGACCATGAGCGTGCTTACTTCGATTCTGCGGATTGGGCATTGGGAAAGGTACTTCTGGAAAACACACCTTTGCAATAGTTGCTAATGTAGTTAGTTATATTGAACCGATGTTGTTAAATAGAGCCTATGGTGATGCTATAGCCTAGTGGAATTTTAACAAATCGCTATTGTTCAATGCTACGCTATTTATTACCAAATGCTGTCAAATAATGGTTGTAGTGGTGCTATAGCACTTTCTCATAGAGGAATTTAAATAAACAGCTATTTTCCATGATCTGCAATTGACAATACTATTGAACTATCTCACACTCTTTCTCTTCTTCATGTGAAACAGCAAGGTGGTAGTAAGCCTAAGGGACCACTTGAGGCTCTTCGGCCTAAACTACAGGTATTTAATTTAATTAATCAACATCCCAATATCTGATTTATATATGGCAACGTTGCTTTCTTTGTGACTTGATAGTAACTGTTCTGCTGGGTGAATTGCTTGTTGCCTGATGGTTCTTGAGTTTTGACAGTTTTTTTAAGTAGTTAACTCATAGCTATGTTAGCTTATCTATGGGATAAAGCGTACACATAAATTTTCTAATTGTAGCATTATGCATGTGCCTAGTAAAATAGTTTGTGTGAATCATCTCCGTTTTTCAAAAGAAATGGAGATATTAATTACTACAGTTTTTTGGTGTATAAAGAATATAAGTGGATCTCTATTCTTGTTTTATAATCCAGTTGGATTGAAGCTTCCACCGATGGAGTATTTATTATTACAAATTTAATTATTTCATCCAACCTTCATAGTTGAACACAATTAAGGGTCTGTTTGTTTGAAGTTTTCTTATAAAAGCACTTTCTCAATCAAAAGTAAAAGTTTTATGATGAATGATAATTGTTTCAATTCAAAAGATGCCGAAAAATAGTTGTTTTGTAGAGGCTAGAAAGAATTAATTCTATAAAAAGCTATATCATAGAAGTTCTTTCTTTCAAAATTTATCCAAATGTGCCTTTAACATGATCATACTCATACCTTCCATTTTATTGTAATGTGCTTGACAAAGTTGTGATTGGCTTTTCTGTTTTTCAGCCAACACAGCAGCAAACACGTTACCGGAAATCTCCTTACGCTCCTTCCGGTGAAGGTATGTTTGTTTTTTATGGTTAAATTAGAATTTCCCCCATTCTTCTTACTACAGTCTCAGCATCTTCTCAATGAACTAACTAAATTCTTCTTTTTATAGAAGGTGGAAGTGTTCCATCTGAGGATGCAGCTTCCAATGAGTAAAAGCAGCAATCAGGCTTTTGATGATGTGCTGATTATTGTTCTGATACCTCATTAGGTATAACTTTTTGTTGTTTTCAACAATAAAAGAAGTTTGTATTCATATTATATTAGCATAAGACAAATTATTTGACCTGCAGTTTTGCTGTAGACACTTACTGTGATTATGATTTGTGTTTTACTCTTCTTCCCCCTCCCTTCATACCTCTTTATTTCATAGTTTTGAAAAGGAAAAAGAACAATAAGAAATTAATGATGGACAGTGGTCATGGTGTAAAAATAGAGTAGGCAAATATTGAACAAGATTAAAACAAAAATACTGTTGATCTGTTTGGTTTCGGATAATATTTTTTGTTTTCACCTTCAATTACGAAAATGTCACATTGTTTTCGCTTTGTATCATGTCTTCATAGATTTGTTTAGTACAGAGTGATGAAAACAATAAAAAGTAATTCTTATTGTTTTCTGGGCAGTTATTTTTTTTAAACAAAAGATGTGGTCAAATGATTATATTCGTCATTTTTGTATCATTAAAAGTGAAAATTTATAATATTTGGTGAAACCAAATTTTGATATTTTGGAAGTTGACATCAATATAGTTGATAGAATGCAAACCTCGTTGTCCTTGGTTAGTAGGGACATTGTGATATATAGAGGTTGATGTTCGAACCTCGGTTTTTCACTTATTCACCCTATGTGAATTTTTAGCCACTAGGTTGTTTGAAACAAAAAAAAAAATGCATAACTCATTAGTATAGGTAGTTTTTTGACACTTGAAAGAGGACCATCGTAAAGCATGTGTATGGGTTCTTTATTTTTGTCAATAGCAAGCTTTTGTGATGGGTTCCTTACTTTTGTGATGAGGATTATTGTTGGACTGAATGTTTATGATATATAAAATAAAATCCCATAAAGAAAATACTAAAAAAAAAATATAGGAATTCATGACGTGTGATAATGATAAATCTTCAATTGAACACAGTCTCGAATGAGTTTTGTTTTTAATAATAATGAGAAAATCTTGAATAAACCTTAGTCTTTAATAATATAAGGCAGGTTAATGTAACAAGCCTGAACAAAATGCTTGCATAGCATGATCAGGCGAAAGTAGTCAATCAAAAGTTTCCTAATAATACATGAAAATGATAAAATTACCCCCAATAGTAGTTAACTATCGCTAAATAACCGGCATAGTTAACTACCGCTCAATTACTTTCTTCAATCTATAGCTTTTGGTTGTTGGTATTCTTTTTTCACTTTTTCTTTCCACTGTCATTTCCCTTTAAACAGGTTACAACATTTTTCTTATTTCTTTTTATTCTCTGATTGTAATTATCAAGCACCGAATTACTGTTACTTTACAAACTACACAAACAATGAATCCCTTTCTCTTCCTGTTTCTTTTTCGATTCAATGATTGCCTTTTGAAATTGGGTAGTTGTGACCGTAGATTAAAGGCTGAGTTTTGTGGTTTTGTTAAAGAGAGATTGACTACAAATTTGAGGGTTGTGGTTTCAGTTAAAAAATGGTGGATGACGGTGGCAGAACTGGTGGTTAGAAGGGGAAGAAGATGCTTTGATTGGCTACTGATTTTTTATTTGGTGGTGTTTGATGAAAGACAGCAAAGTGAAATTCAGAATTAAAAACAAATAAAAAAAATATAACATCACATATAATGAACAATGGGCATAAATTGAAGAAAGTAATTGAGCGGTAGTTAACTGCGGCCGGTTTTCCAGTGGTAGTTAACTACCGTTGGGGGTAATTTTGTCATTTTCATGTGGTATTAGGAAACTTTTGATATCAAAAAAACAACTTTTTGATGAGAATGCTTGTATTTGAACTTGGCTTGGTGCACAAAAGTTGAAAAGCATCCCAAAATGAAACGATACCATATATTTCATGAGTATAATACAATTATTTTCCTTCCCATTTAAGTATAGTTGCTGAAGTATCTGGCACATTCACATTTTCATCCACTCTTTACTAAATTCAGTATTCTTTATAGTAAAGAAAAGAGGAGTATCTTTTTTTTTGGTCAAGGGTATCATTTTTTTAAGAAGCAAAATAAAATAATTATATTAAAAATCTATTCTAAGACAAAAAAGACGTCCATTACAATACCCATAAGCCAAAAAGTTGAGTATTTTTAAACTCAGTCTAGGTATGAACCATATTATCACATATGGTTGAAATTCAACGTACTGTAAGCATTCTCACAAGCATACCACCATGTATGGCGTACGTATCATTCTTCATTGTGGTTGAAATTCATCGTGATGGGTTTGAACAACCATATGCATTCATTCTTGCGACCACTATGAATAAAGACTTATCCTTTCGTTGAACGAGGGCTTGCTTGTCTTAGCGAGTGTATCTTGAATTATTATAGTCATTATGTGTTTGTCTATAAGGTTAATTGCTTGTATCATCCTCTGGACCCTCCTTGTCGTATGTGTGCTCTTGATTATACTATGTGTTGAGATTTGACTCAAAATTGATGATTGAATGATTATGTGAAATCGTGGCATGAGGTTTGATGTTTGTGGCATGATTTTGGTTCTTGAGTTTGGAGCGAGCCACTTAAAATATCGTGACACAGAGGGAAGGCATCAAGACACGATTTGAGGATAACGTAGGTAGAAACTTAGGGAATCAAAGGAGGTAACTTTAGAGTTGAGTATCTTTGGTGTGAGGTTCTCTTGGGTCAGAAAACATTTGTAAAACTCCTTGAGTGAGTGAAATCATTGAGTCTTTTGTTCATGAGAAAAGATTGAGAAATAAGTAGAAATTAGGTTTGTTCTTGGAGAGCTTGTTGAATCTAATTTCTTGTAACCCTTTTGCATCTCTTTGTAAGGAATTCATTCATAGTGAAGCAGAGAGAGATCTCTCCTCCAGAGTCATTGTTGGATCAAAATAAACAATTCTTGGTCTCGTTTCTCTTCTCTCTTTATCTTTTGCTTGAGGTTTTGTGTTTTACACTTGTTTTTTAGATTAGATCTAGATATCTTATTGTTGTTGTTGCTTGAGGCTACTTTGATATTGGATACTACTTCCCTTTTGCTCCACACACCTAAGTTTATTGGTGTAAGATTTGAGTCTGAGTTCACAACACTATGTGTGAGATGATGATGATCCAATCATCTCACCTTGAGTAGTTTCATTAGGGATGATACTCATAGTTGGTTCAAAGGATTCTCATAACATGTTTGCATCTCCGTAAAATGCTTTGGCATGTCGTACAAACTTTTAATGTGAGTCTTGAACCATGACTTTAAGTTTAATCTTGTGAAGGTGGTTCCTTTTTTTGCCTCTAGGTTATTCCTTTTTAGCATGCCTTACAAAATTACAAGGATTCTCATAATTCCTGTGAAGATTCTTCATTACAATTCTTCGGTTATGAACCTCATCTTGGATATTTCTCTTTTTCCATGGATACTCGTTTGAACCTTCAGATGATGCCATATGCAACACTCCATTTTCGAATAGTGATATTGTATTTTTCGTTAAAACCACGAAAACTATTTGAAACCTTTAATCATATGAGTCAACATGTCACATAGATGCTACGTCAATTAAAATTTTCATGTGCATGCCTAGTCATGATTTTGTTAGCACCGTCAACAACCATTTCACATCAAAGACCAATATTATCAACTATCGTATTAAAATTTCTATTAAAATTATGCAGAGATTAAAAACACATTTAACTCATTTGATTTATATTAGGTTTGTTTGACGAACTCATATCATTTTCCTAGGTTGTTTTCATTATTTCGTTCATGCTAAGTTGTGTTTGAGGGACTCATTTTATTTATTACACATTTGAATTGTTGTTCTACTTTTGCGGCATTTGTTCTGTAATGAATATGAAGATAAGACTTATTCCAAACAACACGATATATATCATATGACTGTTTGATTTGTCAAAAAAAAAAAAAACCATATGACTGTTTGAAAAGTATTAGCTGATGACATTATTATTATTTTGTTCCATTGGTAGACTAAATTGCACATGTCCAATGTCTTAAGGTATAATTTGTTAACCTTCTAAAATTTACGCTATTGCACACAATAATGTGATTATCACGATCTATAGAATTAAAAATTCTAAGTAAAGAATTCCATATATCGTAATCACCACATTATCTCCTATAATGACGAAAAAAAATTGAGAAATCAACAATTTATTTCACAAGACATGCATGTGTGCAATACAATCTACTAGTGGGATAAAAAAAAAATAGAATCAAGTTGAAGTGTATTGTGATACTTTTACAAACACGTCTTATCCCCCAATCTACCAATGTATAAACACTGCAACAATTATTCAGAATACCTAATAAATAAAGCGAAATGAATTTTTCAAACGAAATATGGTATGCATGAAATAATGAAAAGAATTCGGAAAAATATTAGCTATGATGGTGAAGATAACATGCATGTAATGGTTTATCGATGCCAATGAGTGCCACCAACTCAGACAACATAGCATGTCAATGTTTAAATTGTAACCATGTTAGGTTACCTTGCATCTCTTTCCCTCCAATTTATCCTTTGTTTCAATGAGGCTCTCAAAACAGGTAGCATACGAAACTAATGAAAATTAATTTAACTTGACAGAAGTGTATCCCCACTCCTTCATTTTAGGTTCAATGAGGATAAAAAAAAATGTAGCTTTAAAAAAAACTATTTGTGGATTGATTGAGTTTAGTTAACTAACTACAAAAAATTGAAAATCTAATTTATAGTCTTTGAAAACATATGAAACTAACAAAGTGTCACTCAAAGAATCCTTCACTATTTCAAAGAGATTAATGATTAATAGTGTGTTTGAATCCACAATTCGCTTTTCAATATAAAATGTATGCGGTTTTTTGAAGCTACAAATTGTATGTGGTTTCTAAGGAAACTTGAGTTAAAAATGTTAAAATGAAAATTTCCAAACACGGTATAATTTGAAAGAAAAAAAAAAGCAAGAAAAACTAGGTGTTGTCTCCGGTGAGAGACCTGTATAGGTCTCCTACTGTGGGAGACCCCTCCTTTTTTCTTTTTTTTTTTGGCA
>Ga0228711_1004130_pt1 | contig 22451 bp, 13 predicted proteins | sample MedpolnodulmetaG_2_FD_177996 | JGI IMG/M metagenome (GOLD analysis project Ga0228711, IMG submission 177996) | Root nodule microbial communities from Medicago polymorpha collected in Santa Monica, California, United States - brown nodules | ecosystem: Host-associated > Plants > Roots > Nodule...
TGTAATGTTGAATGTAGGAGTAAAATGGATGGAAGAGCTTTAGATTTTATTTTTCATTAGCCAAATGATTATCAATATCTTATGTTTTTTTCTTGTTATGGTTTCATGACATACAATCAATGGCAAGAGCCATAAGTGCATGACCTTATTTGGTAATAAGAGCATAACCTTATTGGTAGATATCAGTTTTTGGATTCACATTAACTTTAAAGTCGATCCATTTCCAACTGAACTAAATTTATGTGTGAAGTGTTTAGTTCCCTTTAAAAAGAAAAAATAGGTCTTAAATTTTTTTAACTTTCAATAACTTTGATTATTTTTTTTATTCAATTAAGCGTGTGTTTGGTTTTGCGTCAAATGTGCAATGCAAGTTTCAATTTTGCGAGTGTTTTTCAACACCATATCCAAATGCTAACATCTAAATGAATTTCAATGCTTGCGACTGTATATTCAACAAGTCATTTGTTGAATACACCAATATTACATTGGTTCACGCGGAACTAAATCCGGATTAAGTAAGGTCTGTTCGGGTATTAGTGATGAAAAAATGTAGTAAGGAAGGGTGGTTACTTTGAACTAATAACGTAGTTATAGAACAATGTCATATATTACGTATTCAAGTGAAATTTACTACATAGATAAACTATAGATGTATTGAGTTTAGTACTTATTAGATTGATTATAATTTAGCAGCCACAACAATCAGGGCAATACAAGAAGTTTTCTTCCAAAATTAGTAAATAGAAAATAAGATTGTTTATTGACAAAACTAAGTAAACTATGATCAAATAATAGTATTTTTTTTCCTTGACAATGATAATTGTAGTATTGATCCCATTACATATTATTTACCTGCCTGTGACATCACTCAAAGTTACATTGTTGTTTGAGTTAGATTGATGCCTTTTTTGAGAAGATTCTGTAGTACTCTCTGAATTTTGCTTGTGAACAAATGCAACTTTACCTGGAGGTGGAAGATGCCTTATCTCATTTATGAGCATCAAAACAACAGTTGATATACTTGGTCTTTCTTTTGGAAGCTCTTGCACACAAAGAAGTCCTATGTGCATGCACCTCAGCATGCTGCTCTCGAAAGATGCATCCCATACCTCTGGATCTATTAGAGATATAATGTTTTCTTCTAACCATAGCTTCCATGCCTAGGAAAAAAACAAAATAATGATAAAATCATTACTAATAATAGAGATTCTTTCTAAATTCGCTTCCAAGAGTCTTTGTTATTGGTTAAAATTTACATAAATTTTCGATTATGAATCACATAGAAAATGTGACCCACATAGAATAGTGGAATCCACACAAATTTTAAATGACAATAAGTCATGAGACTGTGTTGCTAACACTTTTTGAAATAAAGACATTGAGTATATAAACTTACAAAGCCTACAAGGCTAAGAGAATCTTCATTGTGATAAAAGCTAGTATTTCTTCGTCCGCTCACAATCTCTAGCAATAAAACTCCAAAGCTATAGACATCTGATTTCTCAGAGAAAAGCCCCTCCATTGCATATTCAGGTGGCATATAACCACTGCATTTAAAACATATGTTATAATAACATGAGTAATGACTAAACAATTCATTTGTTGTATTAATCCCAACAATATAATGTCCCATGAGATAGGATTACTTACTAAGTTCCGACAACCCTTTTCGTGTTAGCTTCATCATCTTCTCCACCTTTAACAATTCTAGCTAACCCAAAGTCTGATATCTTTGGAATCATGTCTCCATCAAGTAAGACATTGCTTGCTTTTAAATCTCTATGTATAATCTTAAGTCTCGAGTCTCTATGAAGATACATTATACCTCGAGCTATTCCTTCAACTATGTTCGACCGCTTTCTCCAATCTAACTTTTTCTTTTGTAATGGATCTTAGAAAACATAAACAATACATTAATGTGATGACGAATTGGGTGCTCTAAGAACATTGAAAAGGATGAAACACACTAACAAGATGTTTGGATATACAACATAATTTTGGATTTAGAAAGTATTTATGCCATCGAATACACAATATGAAAAGCAACTTATGTCACCAAGTTATATGAATGAGTTTTTGAAAATTAAGTAACGTATCTTAAGCTACTTTATAGTCTCTTTCAAATATTTAATAATTTTCTCCGGCACTTGCGAAAAACGGACACATGAGTGTCTGTCTTTCCGCTCTTTTTATTTCACTAATGTTTGAAAATTATGAACGATGCTTTTTTTATGAAATTTTGATTTTGATTAAAACTAAAAATATAAATGTTTATTGCTTTCAAGTTATAACAAAGCAAACTAACCATGATTATCTATTTAAATGACATAAACAATATAACAAAAAGATATAATCTAAATTCTTTTTTTTAAGGGTTAAATATGTTTTTAGTCCTTACATTTTGCGCCCCTTTGAAGAATAGTCCCTACATTTCATTAAATGTTTTTAAAATCCTCACATTTTATCTCCGTTATCAAAATTAATCCCTGCTATTAATTCTTTAACGGAATGTTGATGTGGCTGTTAGTGGATTCATTTGTCAGTTGTTAGCAAAATATATATTTTTTAATGACACCAACAACAATCTTTATTATAGAAAAAGTTATTTAAGGATATAATTGGGATAATGAAAAAGTAAGTATAAATATACTCATCTAGTTTGTCACATTTTTTAAATGATAAAGGAAAAAAACTGCATATCGTGTTTGTTACACTTTTATTTTAATATTTAAATTTATTCTTATCTATTTGTTACATGTGTTATTTGTATTGAAAATTGAGGGTATTTTTAAAAAGAAAAATCCAACCCAAAAGTGAGAAAGGGGTAATTTTCTTTATAGTATAGATATCAAAAAAATTCATTAATTATTTTAGGCTAAAACTAATTGAGCTAACAATTTAATTTGATGTAAGAATACAAATGAGGGAAAAGAACTAACCAAAGATAAAGACATCCAAACTTTTATTTGGCATGAACTCATAAACCAACATTTGCTCTCCCCTTTCAACACAACAACCAAGAAGTCTTACAAGATTACGATGTTGAAGTTTAGAAATCACTACTACTTCGTTCATAAATTCTTCTATTCCTTGTCCAGATGCTTTTGAGAGTCTTTTCACAGCAATTTCTTGGCCATCTTCCAATATTCCCTAGATAGTGTGAAAAATATTTGATATTATATTTATGATATCTATTAATGGAAAAAATGGCATATAAAACCTTAAACAAAATCACCTTGTATACAGGGCCAAACCCTCCTTTTCCAAGCATATTACCAAAGTCAAAACTGTTTGTAGCAGTTTCAAGCTTTTCAAATTCATATAGTGGTAGCTCATCCAATTTCATTTGTTTATGTTCTCTGGTAGTCATGTTTTGAGATTGTCTTCCTGAATGGATTTTTCAATTGTTAAGAAGGATATATATTGTCAACATGAAAGAAATTTCAAATTTACAAAAATTTAGTTTTTTTTTAATATAAAAAGTATGTATATGCTTCATACTTGAATGTTATTTTACCAAACAAATCAACACCTCCCACTACATAAACAATTAACTAATTTTGTATATGATAAATAAAGGAGGTTGTAACACCCCAAAGTTCATCTTGAGTTCTTAGAATTTTAGTGAATTTGTATCTTGATTCTTGGAAGCCTTGGAATTGGTGATTAAAAGGTTAAAAGGTTGTGAACTTGCATACATAAGTTTTCGTGTTTTAATGCGTGCGGGCACGGAAGAGATCCACGTGTGCCCATGTTTTTGTGTTTGCATCTTATGCGCGATGTGAGGGGTGTGCGTGAAGGTAGGGTTTTTGGGGTATACTAGAGTCTAGAGGGGTTTTAACAGATTCAGGATTCTCTCAAATTTTTCTTCATGAAATTTTGTCCCACAAACCCTAATTTTCATTACATCTTTTTATCTCATGAAAATCCACCAAGAAGTCATTGATCCAGCGATTTGACCGTTGTTGTGCCTCAAGGTAAGATTCTTTCTTTAGTTCAAGTTTCCTTTTCAACTAGTATTCCCATTCTGTTGTGAATTCGATGAAAATCACACCAATACAATACTTGATGTGTGGAGCAAGTTAATCAAGCAACCAACATCAAAGTGGATAGAAATAAAACACAAACAAACGTAGTAAACAGCAGGAGAAAGAAAGAGAACACAAAATAATTTGTTTACCCAATTCGGTCCAAATTAACCTAGTCTGTGGGAGAGAGCAGTCCTCCGTTTCACTATAATGATGAGTAACTTTACAAATGAGATATCAATGGGTTGCAAGAATAAGTCTCCTCCTAATTCTACCCAAAGCCCCAATCTCTTCCCGTAACCAAGAGACTCAATCCTAATAGTGTTTTCCAAGGTGAATCAACCCTCAAACCCTAGTGTTTGTTGCCAAGAGACAGACTCTATACAAACCCTAGTTTTGTTGTTGCCTTCTAAACCCTTGTTTCAGCCCCCTCTATCTCAAGGTTTACGTTGATACAAGGTCTATATTTATAGTAAAAGTATCGCTTAAAATTTGGAACAAATCTGCACTAAAAATACGTTTATGTTTTTCGCATCCAGCGCACCATCGTGCCACGTTGCGATCCCATCGTGGCACGATTTTTCCAGTGACTTGCTTCACGAAATTCTTCAGTGGCACGTTGCTTCTCCATCATGGCACGATTTCTCCAGAATCTGATTTTAAGTTAACTCTCACACATTCTATTTAGTTTTCTTTACATTTTGCTTAAAGATTCTACCTTATGTTGTATAAAAAATGGGATTAGGAGACCAAGTTATTTATCTAAGTTTGTGCAAGTGTTCTCTCTTCCTTAGGTAAGGGTTAAATCCTTTGTTCTTGAGATTTAATTTTTGTGTTGTTCTTGTAATTAAAATGGTGAATATTTGTTATCCTAGGAGTGTTGTAAGTTGTCTAGCAATGGAGTCACCTTGGAAGGAGTTAGTCCAAGCATTTCAATTCTCAAGTTAACTAAGGTAATGATTGAGTTAACTAGATCTTAAATCATAGGTCCTGTGTACGTAAGACGAACAAGAATGTCTCATTTCTCTATTTTGTTTGGGGAAAAGCTACGAAGCACGGACACTCTTTGGATTAGACGTGTTCTGGTGTCTAACATGTGTCGTGTTTGACACCGACACAACACCGACACATATAATTACAATGAATTATATGATTTTATCTAATTATTAATAGTGTCGACGTATCGGTGTCGGTATCTATTAATGTATGTGTCGTGTTCGGTGTTCGTGTTCGTGTTTCATGAGGCAAAGCCAATTGCCTAGTGAGAGATTTAAATTTGTACATGGTAAACTAATTATTAAGCTTAGCTTTATATTACTCATGAACAAAGTTAAAATATTACCTGAAACCTTTCGTGGTAATTGTAACTATGATAGTATAATAAAACAGTTGTTATTAAAAACCTATTATTGTCCTTAACTCCATTTTCATTGACCTATGTTCCATTAAAGGCAATGAAAGGCCAAATAATTGCGGATTTTCAAGCTATCTCTTCTAACGCATTCTCCTTTTTATAATTCATGTAAGATCAAATTGGAGAGATAGTTCATTTTTTGAAAATGGCATTACACCCTCCAATAAATGTCACTCACTTTTATTTTCTCCCTTTTCTATTGTGATCAAACCAATGCATGCAAGAATTTTTACTATCTCTTCTAACACATGCTACGTACCTTTATGTCTAGCAGAACATTTCCTCCATAAAAGATAAGCACATATAACCAAGATAAGTGCTCCTATCACCCCAGCAATTACAATGATTAAAAAACTCACTTTGTGTCCTTTTTCCTTTTTAACAGCAACTGTATATGATACAAATTATTAGAATAATTAAAAGCTTAAACAAATTAATACATTATACATTTTTAGTAATTGAAACAAAAAGAATGTTTGTCCATGAGATCTTAACTCGGCGGTAAAAGTTTAATGCGTGACTTAAAGTGACGGTGTTCAAATGTATGAAACAGTTGTAAAATAGTTACTAGTCTCGCTGGTTGTAATAAAAATAAACAAAAGGCTCTTTAAAAGAAAGAGAGAAAAGCTGATACCAAGTTCTGCGCCCGGCACTCGAATGAAGAGATCAACTCCACCATAAGGAAATTTCTGCAAATCAATTAACTCTCCAGTCCAATACATACAACCTATGGAAGGATCATATGCATATGCCAAACAAGAACAATTTGCCAAACAATCTTCTCCACACATATCTATATCAGCATTTGATCTCTCAGCAAAATCAGGAACTTTCATATTATGATACACCTTAAATACATCTTGTTTCTCTAGATTTGATCCATTCTTCAACATCTCACACTTCAAGTTCATTCCTTCTTTCCTCACACAACCATTAGTCCAATTCCTTGAACTCCATTCCACCAAATTCTTTGCCTCAAACCCATCAAAACAACTACAAATTGGCACAGTAGAACTATCACAGTTACCAAATGGCCCACATTTTCCATAAAAATCACACTCATTTTGATCAACCTCAAATCTAAGAAGTTCCTTTTTATTCTTATACTCAACCAACTTAAGTGTTCCATGTGGTGTCAATGAGAGAATTCCAAACATAGTTTTGTCGGCGAAATTGTAAGTAATATAAGTAGTTCCATCATTGTCTTGATCAAAACGCCAACCATGTAAATACTTGGTTAACATACTCGGTGTTCCGAGAAAAACCATTCCATTCCATGGACCAGTTCTCCAATGAATTTTCTTATCATACCAAATAAAAACTTCTGGTGCATCCAATCTTTCAAGACTAGCTGAATAATGTCCTGAAGAAGGATCATTATCACTTTTTCTTGATACAAAGGATATTTTCTTACCTGTTACTTGGTTAGCTGTAATTCTCATTGTTGGAACAGCTGCATCTGCAGGGTGTGTGAAACTATCCCAAATTGTTGCTCCAGAATTGATGTCTCTTAGAATCAAGTTCCCTGCATCATCAAGTTTAGCTGTTGAATTTGTTGGAGTTGAAATGTTTGTTGACCAGATGATGATACCATTTGGTTTGTTCAAGATTACAAGATCTCCATCTTTGTGAATTGTGACAATTCCATTTGAATCTTTGAGTGGTTGATCTCTGTTTGCAATCCATATGTTGTTGGTCTCATTGATGTACCAAATTCCTAAGTAACGGTTGGTTGAATTTAATGGGCTGAAAAATCCTAGCTTGAAGTTTGTGTTGTTTGAGGTTATTGTCTCTTGGTCTTTGAGGGATTTTGATGATGTAATGGCGTTATGGGTAGAACTATAGCATGAATAAAATGTGCAAAATATGAGGAATGTAATGAATAAGTCATTTGTATTATGACTTAGAAAAGCCATAAATGTGTAACAAAATTGTTTAGACAATGATGATTTTTGAGGAATACTAGAACTTAGTTTGGTTTTATGAGTTTGTAATTTGTAACATATTCATATTCAAACTATCATGTGGATTGTGGAAGATGTTTTGTATAGCTTCTGGACATCTATTTTTGCATAAATAAAAACAAAAGAACCAATTAAGAAGTCAAGTACTCGTGACAATTACTAGGATTGTTGCCTGGGGTGTTGGGGGATCGATTTGGTTAATTTTATTTATTTATTTTTTGATGAGAAGATTTGGGGTGATTTTTTGGTAAAAGTTTATTTGATTCAAAGATTAAGTTAACATACAGTTTGGTTTAGTTTAGTTTTTTTTTTAACCCTCCAGTTTAAATGGTAAAGTGGTCTTAGTAATTCAGAGTTTAGACATGAGTTAATCAAGAATTGTTATTATTAAGAATCAAACTCAACTTTTCTTGAACGACTCGTATCATGGGGAGTTCAATAACCACTAAAGTCAAATGAACAATTATACAATTTGGTTTAGTTTAGTATGATTTAACACTTTATTAAAAAAATCAGATCTAATTAAATATGTTTCAATAGAAAAATATTAGTAGTTACACTACCAAAAAAAAGAAAAATATTAGTAGTTGGTTTTTTACCGTCGACAAAAATAACATTAGTAGTTAATTTTTGTTAAGGTGAAGAGGAAAATATTTGCAGCAGAATTGAACATTCTTGTCAAAAAAGAAAGAAAGGATTTGAACCTTTGGTCTCCCAAACCAAACATTAGACTACTCTCATCAAGAAAAATGTTAGTGATTAATTTTAAATTATATGTAGTCAGTATAAAAATTTAGGGTAAGGAACGATGCTCCAATTCAAGGTACGAAAGTCCTTCAGGGTTCAAGTTTAAGTTCTATCATTTTACCATTAGATCAAGGGTTTGAAGTTAGATGATTCACTTTTGATTAACACATATAACTTAATTGTATATATTACGCCGAATAATATATTATAGGTTAAAAATAACATCAACATATATGTACTAGTAATGTATTAAAAAAATTATTAGTATATATTAAATTTATATATATTGATGTGTTTGGTTTAATGATTGTTGTTTTTATAAAAATCTAAAAGCTGATGGGATTAATTTTAATAAAAGAAAAATAAAGAAAATAATTTTTAAAAATGGATCTTGTTGAGATTTCGAATTCTGTAAATCAACATGTAATTTTCTTTTGAATTGATTTGTATGCAAACACCCCTACTAACTATGAGATCAAGACAGCAATTAGCTGCATAAATCAAAGAGACGAAGATCATTTCAAAGGCAGCATTTATAAAGTTAAAATATTCATTCCAATTCCAATAATAGAAAGTCAACAAAATATAGTAAATTATTATCATGCCGACGTTATGATTGTGACTTTGATTTTCTTCACAGCTTAGATCAATGATTTGTTGGTGGAATTTCACATTCTAGTCAACAAATCACACATGTCATATCCCATCTTTGTTTGGCTGCAAAGAACCGAAGAAGACAATTGGAGTTTTGGAGTTTGTGGTGGGTTTAGCTTAGGTGAGTTTCGGTGATGGATTTGAGTTAGTTTGAGGGGTGGTAAAATGGACCAAACAAGCAGGACCGACCCATTTCGTCGGTTATTTTTGGTGGGTTGAGTCAAATATTTAAACTTCTTTTTTATAGTTGGCTTATCCCTCTTAATTCGTTGAAAAAAACAGGACGGGCACGGGGCAGGGCGGGCTGGGCCGCCTAACTCATTTTTTTTAACACTTATTTAATCATTTTAGATTTATTTTAGAATTTATTTTATGTTGTGGATTTGAAAGTGCGAGATAAATCATATCTATCGTGAAGTTAATCAACGTGTAGATAAATTAGCTAATCTTGATTATGGTTGAAGAGTTTTAAAAATCGGACCGAACATCAAATCGATCAAGGTACTGAATCATTGGGTCATTGGTCCAACCATTGAGTCACTAGTCGAATCGCATGACAGAACCGTATTAAATCAGAAAGCTCGATAGTATGACTCGGTCTCTATGAAAAACTTGTTGTATGGTTTATCTTTATTGAATCAGGTGATTTGGTCAATATAAAAATATCCCAAGTGCCATGCAGGGGCGGATACATGTATGGGCTATGTGGGGCTAAAGCCCCACATGCCTTTTCCTTTTTATTTTTTTATTTTTCTATTTTTTATATATATATATATATATATATTTTATAATAGATATAACACAAAATAACAAGTTAGTAAATGAGTAAATTATCTCTTTTACAGAGTATTTCATGTTTGAGTTCCACAAAGTCATTTGTAGTTTTTGATGTGAACAAATTATTGAGGATGACTGAGTTTTATCCAAATAATTTTATAGATGTGTCGGAAGTGGCGTTATGTCATCAACTTATGAATTATATTACAAATGTTCGATCGGACAAAAAATTTGCTAAGTTGAAAGGGCTTTCAGATCTTAGTACAAAACTTGTGGAAACAAATAAATGCAATACATTTGCTATGGTTTATAAACTTTTGAAGTTGACTTTGCTTTGCCGGTAGCAACTACAAATGTTGAACGTGTTTTTTCAGCTATGAAAGTTGTGAAGAGTAACCTATGTAACAAAATGGGTGATTAGTGTTAAATGACCGTCTTGTAACTTATATAGAAAGAGATGTTCTTTTAACAAATATCAGTAATGTTATTTGAGCTCATTTTCAACAAATGGATATGAGACGAGATTTTCATTGTAATGTATTGTATCAAACAATATTATTTCTTATTTTTAATATAGTTTGTATTATTTTTTCTTTGAAAATTTAGCCCCACATGTACCAAAAATCTGGACCCGTCCCTGGTGCTATGGTACCTGTAAAATAAAATAAAAATCATAATAAAAAAAATTAGCATTGTTTTACTCATAAAATAAATGAACATATGACAAATATAATATGTATATAGGTTAATTAGTTTTTTTGGGTACAACACACACTACAAAAAATAATAATTAAGGGTAGCATAAAAAACGTAGTTATTAAGCAAGAACGATTTCTCTTCAAGGAAAAAAAATCATACAATAACGATTTAATTAGTATAAAATGATTGATTATATCATTAAAAAATTACTATTGTGCCAAACAAATAACAATAAGTAAAAAAGCAACGTTTTCAAACTTAGCATAAAACATCACGTGATTCTATAGAGAAGGAGGGTAATGTTAACAATTTCTAATATGTAGGGTTTCCTTTCTTTTGTTTAAAGAGGTAAATATAGTGACTCTTAAAAAATATCCACCGACAATTCTTCTCTTTGTAACTTCATCTCCAATTCTTATGAACAATAATATCAACGATCTCTTTCTCTCTAAAAAAAAATAAAAAATCAACGGTCTCTTATTACATTTACGATGTTCAATCTATCTAAATTTCTCTTTTTCTTTCTTACTTCTTCTTTCTTGTTTCTCCATCTCTAATGAAATCTAGATATGTTAATTTTTCAATTATATGAAGAAAAAAAGTAGAGGTCAAGCGTTGAACCGGCCGGTTTACAGAAATCCTCGAGTCATCGGTTTATTTCAATTTTGACCGGTTCACGTCGGTTTCCACCAGGTCATTAAAATGACCGATTGAACAACCGGACCGGACCGATTGCCCTACCGATTATTGGTTCAACCGGTTCGATCGATCGATATGATCCGGTTTTTAAAACTATTTGATTTGATTAAGCTGATTAATTTTCCCTTTGCATGAAGTTGTTATTAGATTAAGATGATTGTAAGGGTATCTAATGCTCTGAATGTATCAAAAGAGTAGCCAAAGTAAACAATTTAGAATTAATTATTTTATGAACTTACAAAAGGAAGCGTTAATTTATGAATTGTTTGATAGTGATTGTTTAAAATGAAGTTATATATAGAAAAACGTTTCCCTATCGTTGAACTCACAAAATGTTTACTTACAAGTGTAGCCACTGAAAGTCAATGTCTGGAAGGGTTAACTTAGATTTCAACAAGAGCATACATTTTTCTTTCAAAAAAAATAAAAAAAAAGAGCATACATTTTCTAACGACATTTTTAAGTAACATCAACATCATTATCCTTAACTTCAACGGTGAACTAAAAACATAGTATTGTGTGGTACTGGTAGTAATTGACAAAAGAAAATGATGTGAACACAATATTTTTGTTGACAATAAAATATTGGGAATCTTTGAATTTTTTGTCCTAGAAATCATACATAGCTCAATCAGCGTAACCAGTTCTAATAATATAATTAACCTTATTTTATCACTTAACCAATTCCTACTTGGCATCATAATCAACTAAGTAATTTGTGTGTTTTTTAATTCCATTAATCAATTTTTGCCAAACAAAAATCGATTAATCAAGTTTGTTTTCTATATTTACCAAATTCCAGCCTCTAAATAGATTTCTACGTACTGAAAATTGATTTTTACAATAAATAATCTGGTTTAAACTATCGAAGTCATAGAGAAAGGGAAAAAAATTCATATAACCTCAACACAAACATAACATAATTTACATGAATAAATGTAAGAAACATAATTTATGGATGATCGGTTATAGGGCTTTGCTTGCAAACTTGTTATCTATTGACTGTAGAACTCGCTGAGAATGTCTCAGTTTTGTGAATTAATCTACCAACAAGTTATTTTGATACTTTCATTCAATGATGAATGATTTTATCCAATGTCCTAACAATGTCGGAATTACAAAACTGAATTTCTATTGATTTTCAAGCAAACGGGCAGGATATAACCGCCGTTTAAATTTTCAATGAACTCTGATTTACCACAAAAATTGAAGCAGTAGTTTTAAATACAGACTGCAATGAGAATTTAAACTCATTATATTTCTCTAAGTTGAGGAATGAAATCTTTGTCGAAAAAATATTTTGAATTGAAATCTATTATTTTAATGGGAAACTTGGTGACCAAGAATAATTTTGTGGTCTAGAATTGGTCCACATGAGATGTTTTTAATTGTGTGGCTAGACTTTGATTGTGTGTGTTTTTTTTTTGGGTCAAATACATCGCCGTTTAAGATGAATAATGGAAAATCTCAGGTTTGAACCCCGACCCCATCATATTGCAATGTTCTTATCAACTAAACAATGTTCGTGAGTATTTTATACTAGCATCAATAAATGTTGCGATGTTCAAATGTGATGTTGTGTTGAATTGATTTTCGGTTGAGAAAATAATTCAGTTTCTCATTAAAATGATATGAAAATTCATATGTTGTTTTAATTTTAGGGGACACGGTTTGGCACTAGTATTTAAACATAGTAGATTTTATATATCTTATGTAGCGAGATTTTTTACCGGTCACATTTTTAAGAGATGTATTTGAAATTCAGTTGGAGAAATAAATTGTCATGTGTTAGTGGAATTTATTGTTGTTGAGAAAATAATTTAAATCGTCAGATATTAGAATTGTGGTGTGAGAGTTAGAATATAACACTATTTTTCGTTGGAGAGTTAGAACAGAACATTGTGACGTGAGTTTAACTCATTTGGTAAGGGATAATGCATATTGGTAAGAGATAATGCATAATATATGCAGGAGTCGGGGTTCGAATCCCAGACACCCTACTTATTTACCATTAAGGTGAATTTCTTTGGCCGCTATGCTACTTGACAAAGAAAAAATAGAACACCGTTGACGACAGATAATTAGAGATTGCGTCATTTCATTTTATTTTAAACTCAAACACTATATAAGGGTTATCTTACCACTTTTTACCTCTTCCGAATTTCCAATTTCAAGCAACAAGATCCTTTTACCTTCATTAAACCAAGTGGTACCCATGGAGACATAACTCTAAAGGAAATCAATCAGCGCATTCGAACTCCTTCAAAATCAGTGCAAAGCAGTGACGATTCATCTGCTTGCCCTAAATCAGCCTTATCAGGAAAGCCTGTGGTTGTTAAAACAAAAATCCACACCGAAGGGGTAAAAGGGAACATCACAATTATAACTAAAGGCTATGTCATGTTTTGAATCACGGTGATTTTGACAAAATCACAATACCAGATTCATTGGGATTCCAAACATGCACTATTATAGAAGTTGTTGTCTAGTACCAAGTACTAACTTTTGTCTCACAGTCACCTTTTAATATGTTGGTTGCTTCATTTTGTGAAGATGCTGATACTGGAACTTTTATTATTTCCTTATTTACATCCGTAAATTACACCACCTTAGTGTTGGGTCTAGATATTATTTTAGCTATTCTTTTGGGGGCACATGATTTTGTTAAGTCTGTGATGAGAATCTTAAAATCGTTATAGTCTATATGACAATTTTCCTAAGCTTGCGCTTAGCTTTTGTAGTTTAAACATACAAATGAATTTGGTTCTATTGCATGTTTTGCAACAAAAAAATTCTGAAAGAGTTGTATGCATTCTGAAAGAATTTTTTGAAAGAATGCTTGTGATATTATATTCGATAAGTCATTTGTTGAATATATCATTATTACATTGGTCGAGTGGAACTTATTTTGGATTAAATTAGGTCTCATGTTCAAGTATTAGTGATGAAAAAAATGTACTTGGGAGGGAAGGTTCCATAAAGGATAATCAAGTTCATATGCAAAGATTACTAGTTACCGGTAAAGGCGGTGGTTACAACTAATAAAGTAGTTACAAAACAAAGTCATATTCAAGTGAAATTTACTACTCCCTCCGATCCTTATCCAGAGATGTATTAGGTTTATTAGTTATTAGATTGAGAAAAATTTAGCAGCTACAACATTCAGGGCAATACTAGAAGTTCTCTTCCCAAATTAATAAATAGAAAATAAATTTGTTTATTGACAAAACTGAGTAAACTATGATCAACTTATAGTTTTTTCTCCTTAACATTGGCAGTATTGAACCCAAACATATTATTTACCTGCCCGTGACATCACTCATAGTTACATTGTTGTTTGAGTTAGATCGATGACTTTGTTGAGAAGATTCTGTACTTCGAGAATTTTGGTTGTGAACAAATGCAACTTTATCTGGAGGAGGAAGATGTGTGATCTCACTTATGAGCATCAAAACAACTGTTGATATATTTGGTCTTTCTTTTGGAAGTTCTTGAACACAAAGAAGTCCTATGTGTATGCACCTCAACATGCTGCTTTCAAAGGATGCATCCCATACCTCTGGATCTATTAGGGATATAGTATTTTCTTCTAACCATAGCTTCCATGCCTAGAAAAAAACAAAACAATGATAAAGTTATTACTAATAATATTGAGATTCTTTCTAAATTTGCCCCAAACACTCTTTTTATTATTGGTTAAAATTTGCGTAGGTACTTCAATTGTGAAAATGGGTCCCATAATATAGAAACTCTAATTTACGTAAAATAGTGGAACCCACACAAATTTTAGACAATAATGAAGTGATGAATGTGTATTGCTAAACTTTTTGTCAAATAAAGTAATAAAGACATGGATTACATAGACTTACAAAGCCAACAAGGCTAAGAGAATCCTCATTTTGATAAAAGCTGTTATTTCTTCGTCCGCTTACAATCTCTAGCAATAAAACACCAAAGCTATATACATCTGATTTCTCTGAGAAAAGCCCCCCCATTGCATATTCAGGCGGCATATAACCACTACATTTAGAGCATATATATTATAATAACATATGTAATAACTAACTCACTAATTTGTAAGATTAATTTTAACATTATACCGTCAAATGAGATAGGAATACTTACTAAGTTCCAACAACCCTTTTTGTGTTAGCTTCATCACCTTCTCCACCTTTAACAATTCTAGCCAAACCAAAATCTGATATTTTTGGAATCATCTCATCATCAAGTAAGATGTTGCTTGCTTTTAAATCTCTATGTATAATCTTAAGTCTCGAGTCTCTATGAAGATACATTATCCCTCGAGCTATTCCTTCAACTATGTTCGACCGCTTTCTCCAATCTAACTTTTTCTTTTGTAGGGGATCTTAAAAAACATAAACAATACCTTAATGTGATGACAAATTGGGTGCTTTAAGAACATTGAGCAACATGAAACACATTAAGAAAATATTTGGATATACAATATAATTTTGGATTTATAAACTATGTGTCATACTAACCGGTGCCCCCGGGCACTGGTTAAGGATATAAAAAACAACTTATGTCAGCAAGTTATAAGAATGAGTTTTTGAAAATTAAGTAACGTATCTTAAGCTAATTTATAGGCTCTTTCAAATATTTAATATGTTTATTTAGCATTTAAAAAAAAAACCATTAATTATTTTAGGCTAAAAGTAATTGAACTAACAATTTAATTTTAGGTTAGAATACAAATGATGGAGAAGAACTAACCAAAGATAAAGACATCCAAACTCTTATTTGGCATGAACTCATAAACCAACATTTGCTCTCCTCTTTCCACACAACAACCAAGAAGTTTTACAAGATTGCGATGTTGAAGTTTAGAAATCACTACTACTTCATTCATAAATTCTTCTATTCCTTGTCCAGATGCCTTTGAGAGTCTTTTAACAGCAATTTCTTGGCCATCTTCCAATATTCCCTAGATAGTGTAGAAATTATTTGATATTATATTTATGATATCTATAAATGGAAAAAATGGCATATAAAACCTTAAACAAAATCACCTTGTATACAGGGCCAAACCCTCCTTTTCCAAGCACATTACCAACGTCAAAACTGTTTGTAGCAGTTTCAAGCTTTTCAAAATCATATAGTGGTAGCTCATCCAATTTCATTTGTTTACGTTCTCTAGTAGTCAAGTTTCGACATTGTCTCCCTGAAATGAATTTTTTCAACTGGTAAGAAGGGTATATATTGTCAACATCAAAGAAATTCCAAATTTACAAAAACATATGTTTTTTTTAATATAAAAAGTACGTATATACTTCATACTTGAATGTTATTTTACCAAACAAGTCAGCACCTCCCACTACTATATATAAACATTAACTGATGAAATATAGGTCGTTATACTCATTTTAGAGTTAGTTAGGGTAGTAGTTTAGTCACAAGTTGACTCATTTGTATCCCTCCTTCATTTTTGTATCATTTTCACTATCATCAATACAATAACTTTGTAAGCTTTTTCTCTCTATTTTCATGGATGCCATGTTTCTCAACATTAACTACTTTTGTATATTATAAATAAAGGAGGTTCTCCTAAATAAAATTAAAATAAAGGAGGTTATAACACGCCAAAATTCATCTTGAGTTCTTAGAATTTTAGTAAAGGCAGTATAGGCCCTAGGTTTGTATATTGACTTTTGGAAGCTTTGGAATTGGTAATTAGAAGGTTAAAAAGTTATAGGTATTCTTAATTTGGGAGGACAAAAAAAATCATATTTTGAAGTAGTGCATGGGCAAAGTTGTGAACTTGCATACATAAGTTTTCAGATGCATTCTCTCAAATTTCTCTCCATGAAATTCTGTCCCACAAACCCTAATTTTCATTACATCTTTTTATCTCATGAAAATCCACCAAAAAGCCGTTGATCCTTGTTAACCACTGATCATGAATAGTCTCTTTGAAGTCAAGAATTATCCTTATAACCTCAATTTAACTGCTGTTGTTGTTGTTGTTCAAGGCAAGATTCTCTCTTTACATGATTTCAAGTTCCCTTTTCAATTGGTTATTTCCATTCTATTTAGTTTTTGACATTTTGCTTGAAGGTTTTACCTTATGTTGTCAAAAATGGGATTAGGAGACCAAGTTATTTCTCTTAGTTTGTGCAATTGTTCCCTCTTACTTAGATAAGGGTTAAATTCTTTGTTCTTGAGATTTATTTTTTGTGTTGTTCTTGTAATTAAATTGGTGGATATTTGTTATCCTAGGAGTGTTGTAAGTTGTCTAGCAATGGAGTCACCTTGGAAGGAGTTAATCCTAAGGATTTCACTACTCAAACTAAGGTAATGATTGAGTTAACTAGATCTTAAATCATAGGTCCTGTGTATGTGTATGTAAGACCAACAAGAATGTCTCATTTCTCTGTTTTGTTTGGGGAAAGACTATGAAGTATGGGCACTTTTCGGATTAGACGTGTTCCAGCGTTCAACACGTGTCGTGTTTGATACCGACAACTTTCTTTTTTCATACTCACTTTATGTTTTCATTTTTTCTCTCTATTGTTTTGGTTTTTGTGTCAAGATAAACATTCCTTTATACTCAAACTGTAACAGCCCGATTTTCACTAGATTTAATTTTAATTGTTTTTATGTGTGTTTAATTATGCTCGTATGTGATTAATTACCTATGTGTGTATTTTAATGGGTTTTCGTGTTAGAAGGGTATTTTGGTCTTTTACGAGTAAGGTTAAATTAGTAATTTCATGGTGAGAGTTATTTTTAGTATTGCAAGTGAGAACCATTATTTTTACTAAGTTACTATTCGGTGGTGATAATTAGTTTTGGACCGGTAATTATTTGATAACTTTTAACCGTGAGTGAATAGAAATTTTGGGTGGTTTTTGAAATTTTTACAAAAATGGGTCAAATGGTGATTTGTGATAGAATGATGTTTTGATTCAATTTTTATATGGATTTGAGTGCCTTTTTATGTACATAAACGTATAGATAATCTTTGGGGACGAATTTTAGGTTAAACGGATCAAAATTAGGGTTTTGGGGTGAAAAATATTGGATTCTCGAGAGGAAAACACAAGAATAGGGTTTCTGTTCTAACACATCCCGCCATGGCGACAAATGGCGTGCCAGGCGATATGTCCAGAAACAGGAAACCCCGTTTTTGTTGTTTCAGGTGTTTGGGGGCCGATCTGAGTTTTCTAAAAGGCTTCTTTCAACATGTTTAACTACTATTTTCACTCTTTAATCTACTGGAACGTCTTATGGATTGGATTGAGCTCGATTTTATGAGATTGAACTAAACTTTTGAAGAATGTCCAAGAACGTCGATTTTTCCGAAACTTGTTTTTCTTAAGGAAAAGGGGTGGGGTTAAGGTTGTATACTGATTATATGATTTCTAAAAATGGTTGTGATTGGTTTCATTGAGTTTTAACTTACTTTTCTTTGAAAATGGAATTCTTTTAGAAAAAATGATATAGAGAGACGAACTTTGTGATTCTCATGTTTTTGTCGTATTTAGCCGGTGAAACGTACATGCATACTCAACTGCACTTATATGTGATCTAAGTGTATGCTTAGTTGAGGCATTAGAATTTGTTTACTTGGTCTTAGTTAATTGCCTCAATTGTTTTAAAAGTTGTAAAATGATACAAGAACTTGTCGAAAATGATCTTTAAGGCCGTTTGCCTTGCAAATCTTTTGTGAATAGTTTTATATGATTGCATAAAGATGTTTGAATGATTGCTAGGTTTTGAATATGATATTTATCATAAGGTGTTGTATTTTCTCCTTTACTTGAATTGTGAGAAATTATATGGAGTTGTTGAACTATATGATATAGTTGATATTGATTAATGTATATATGACAATTGATGTTGATGTTGATTGATAATGTGGTGATGACTCTTATTTGAATTGTGAATTCTTAATTGTGTGGACGTAAATACTTGATAATGCAATTGTTGATGAACTAGTCAATGTAAATGGAGGTGTACTTTTACATAGTTGTTGGTGGATGTATATGTTGAAGGTTTTGCATTATTGGGTCTTTGCTTGTATGTCCATGCATCATAAATCATATTGAGTCATATGAGAAATGTAAAAGGAGGTGTACTTTTACATAGTTGAATCGTAAGAGGAGGTGTACTCTTACATAAGATGTTTTGTTGGCATCTAGTTGTCGGTGATATGGTACCACATGCATATATGTGCCGTATATAGGCGCCTATCATATTGGCATGAGTCTTAAGTGATGTATGTGAATGATGGTTGTTGTTGGTAAGTGTGTTTGATGAATATATACTCGTGACATTGTAATTATTGTGTGTATATGCATATGAAAGTTAATTGCTCCTGATAATTAATTGAGACTTAATTTAATTCATTTATGTCCAGCTGTTTATGTTGATTATGATTGATGTGAAGCTTACCCCTAGTGGTTTTGACCGCCTACCTGTTTGTATGAATGGGTAGACGGAGTGCAGGAGTAGTTTGCATTTGGTGAGTGTTTGGATAGCGGGAGCTAATCTCCGTTATCGTTTTCTTGGAGTCTTAGATTAAACTCTGATTAGGACGTCGGTCTTTATGTTTTTGTTGGATTTGTTTGTTATTGAGATTTGACCCATATGTCAGGATTTGGAGATTTTATATGATGATGTATGTTGATCTCATGACATGTATACTTTGGAGATGTATGATTTATATCCGCTGCGACTGTTGAGAAATTTTATATATGCATGTTAAAATTTGTTTTTGTTGAAGACGTAGTGTCTTTTGCTTGAATATATGTTTTATTTGCGTGTTTTATCGCTTTAATAGAAATAGGGCGTTATACAAACTGTTTCAAAATACATGCTGCAGTCAATCACAACACACATGTAATACACAACTTCGACCATTAATATCTTTAATTATATATAATAAAAAATTATAAAATTTTGATATTTTAAAAATATTCATCGAAACAAATCAAACAACATCTTACATGCTAACATTTGTATTTATACGCTAGTTAAAAAATATGATCAAAATAAGTTATGTAAATAATCCACATTGTAAAATTGCGACATGTATTTTAAAACGGAGGAAGTATATTTTGGTTAGGGTTAAATATGTTTTTGGTCCCTATAAAATTGGAAACTTGTAAGTTTAGTCCTTACTTAATTTTAATAGCATTTTTAGTCCCTACAAAAAATATTTTCATGCAATTTTAGTCCCTGCTAAAACAAAGTTTGTTTAATTATCCTTAAAATCTTAAATTTTTGAATGATTTTTTTTAGATAAGTTTATAACATTATGAAAGATTCATTTACTAAAATTCAGATTTTTTTTAGCATGAAATGAATTAAATATCAATTTTTTTAAACGAAAAAAGTTAAGTTAAAAGTAACAAAATTTTTGATGTAGAAATCAAATTTTGAGATAATTTTTTGTGGAGGAACTTTTAGTAATGTTTTTAACACGCTTGCAAAAAATTGTTCAAAAATTAAGAGTTTAAGCATAATTAAACAAATTTGAATTTACTAGGGACTAAAATCGAGTGCAAAAGTTTTTTATAAGGACTAGAAAACCTATTAAAATTAAGTAAAGACTAAACTTAAAAAGTCATAATTTTATAAAGACCAAAAACATATTTAACCCTTTTGGTTATCCCACAAGTTATCATGTAAAATAGTTGATCAAATAACATTTGTCTTTTTGAAAATGGTATTACACCCTCCAATAAATGTCACTCACTTTTATTTTCTCCCTTATCTATTGTGGTCCAACCGAAGCATGCAAGAATTTTACCATCTCTTTTGAGGTATACACCATTCGGTCACTATTATAAGCAAAATTCCACATATTAGGTTCATTCAATAAATAATGTATGTGTTCTACATTAAAGATCATATACATCATTTATTAAATGAACCTAAAATATGAATTTTTACTTATAATAGTGACCAGAGAGTGTACTACGTACTTACCTTATTGGACATCATAAATGTACATGCTCTTCAATTCAAGTTTGAAATAAAAGTCAGGAAATTTTACCTTTATGCCTAGCAGAACGTCTTAGCCACAAAAGATAAGCAGATACACCCAAAGTAAATGCTCCTATGCCCCCAACAATTGAAATGATTAAAAAACCCTTCTTGTCCCCTTTTTCCTTTTTAACTGCACCCGTATATGATTCAGATTATTGCAATGAATAAAAGCTTAAACAAATTAATACATTTTTAAGAAAAGAAAAAAAAACTTTGTCCATGAGGTGTGAGCTCGATTATTGGTAAATCGATTATTGGTGTCATCATTGTTAATAAAAATATAAACAAAAATAAACTTTTAAAAAGAATAAGAGAAAAGATACCGAGTTCTGCCGGGACACGAATGAAGAGATCAACTCCTCCATGAGGAAAGTTCTGCAAACCAATCAAGTCTACACTCCAATACACGCAACCTATATAACGATCATATGCATATGCCAAACAAGAACAATTTACCAAACAATCTGTTCTACATTTATCTTGATTACCATATGATCTCTCAGCAAAATAAGGAACTTTCATATTATTATGAACCAAAAATCCATCTTGTTGAACTTTACTTGATCCATTCTTCAAAATCTTACACTTCAAGTTCAATCCTTCCTTCCTAACACAACCATTAGCCCAATTTCTCAAACTCCATTCCACCAAATTCTTTGGCTCAAACCCCTCCAAACAACTACAAATTGGTACACTAGAACTATCACAGTTTCCAAATCGCCCACATTTTCCATAAAAATCACATTCATTTTTATCAACCCCAAGACTCAAAATTTCTGCCGGCACACGAATGAAGAGATCAACTCCACCAGAAGGAAATTTCTGCAAATCAATTAACTGGCTACTCCAATACATACAACCTATAGAAGGATCATATGCATAAGCCAAACAAGAACAATTTGCAAAACAATCTGCTCCACATTTATCTTGATTACCATCTGATCTCTCAACAAAATCAGGAACTTTCATATTGCGATTCACCAAAAAACCATCTTGTTTAAATTCATTTGATCCGGTCTTCAACATCTCACACTTCAAGTTCATTCCTGCTGTCCTCACGCAACCATTAGTCCAATTCCTTGAACTCCACTCCACCGAATTCTTTGGCTGAAACCCATCAAAACAACTACAAATTGGTACACTAGAATTATCACAATTTCCAAATGGCCCACATTTTCCATAAAAATCACACTCATTTTGATCAACCTCAAGTCTAAGAAATTCCTTTTTATTCACATACTCAATCAACTTAAGTGTCCCATGTGGTGTCAATGAGAGAATTCCAAACATAGTTTTGTCCTCGAAATTATAAGTTATAAAAGTGGTTTCATCATCGTCGACACCTAAACGCCAACCAAATAGATATTCGGTTGACAATCTTGGCGTTCCGAGAAAAACCCTTCCATTCCATGGACCAGTTCTCCAATAAATATTTTCATCTTTCCAAATGAAAAC
>Ga0228711_1004132_pt1 | contig 22451 bp, 6 predicted proteins | sample MedpolnodulmetaG_2_FD_177996 | JGI IMG/M metagenome (GOLD analysis project Ga0228711, IMG submission 177996) | Root nodule microbial communities from Medicago polymorpha collected in Santa Monica, California, United States - brown nodules | ecosystem: Host-associated > Plants > Roots > Nodule...
AAAAATAAAAAAATAAAAAAAAAAAAAAAAAACACTCGCGAGACTACTATTTGTCATTGATAATAAAAAACCAGGATAAGTATTTGTCACTAATAAATATTTAAAAAAATTGGGACAATTAATAAACATAAAAAACATGAGACACATATTTGTATTTCTGACATAAAAAAAAGGATACATATGAAAAAACAAGGGATACATAATTTCATTGATAAATAGAAAAAAAAAGTCATTGTGAGCATAACTTAGTTGGTAGGGAGAATGCATGCAGCAGACGGAGTTTGAACCCTATAAACTTCACTTATTCAACTTAAAAATCAATTCATGTTACTAGACTACTTTACAAACAAAATTAAAAAAAAAATGTAATTTTAAAAATTTAAATTTTAAAAAAATAGTAGCGCATTATCGCCCGTGCATGACACAGGTTAACACACTAGTAGCAACCACATAAATGAATGGGTCTTCTCACTTTTATGTTGCAACATTCTCTCCTTAAAATGTGATACTCATTGCATCCTTGATCAAACACCAAAAACCACTCTTGCTCCCCGTTGACTAAATTTCGCAAGTGCAGCAACCGTTACAAGTAATAAAGTGATAAGTAAAATTATCTCCACATAAATTGTCGTTTTAACTAGGCAATTAACTAAATTTATTAAAACTAGAAATAAAAAACAAATAAAGTAAATAAAAAGCGAGTAATTGGGTGGTGGGGCAGGGGGAGTTTGTAAGTTTGATTTGATTGCGCATAAATGTTGACTTTGATTGTAGAAAAGTAAATAGTTGTGATTGCATAATTTATCAGTGGTTAAGATTCTTCGAATCCCCTCCATTTCCTTGTGGATCAAAGACAAGTAATTATTATTTATAAGATAAGGGTTTTATTTAAGTGATGAGTTTGTGGGATTGTTTTGCCCCCCAACTGTCAAGTTGCACATACCGATCACAATAAAGTTATATGTGCTAACCAGAATAAAGTTAAAGACAATAAAGAATAAAGTTTATAATTCAACGTTCGGAAATGTAAACCACATATATCTTATGTAGCCTTATTTTTATTCACGTGTTTTCATTCAGAACTTAGCGGTTCAAGACGAAGGCAAGAGCTAGGAGCATCAATGGAGGAGTCTCTCCTTAACGTTTGATCTTAGAGTTTGTTTTATTTCTTTTGTAATTTGTCTTTGGTTACAAAGAGTAACTAAACCCCTATTGATTAGGGTTCTAAGATGAACCTCTATTTTATTGTTGGATACAATTAATTCAAGTCTTTTTACTCATTTATGTTTTGAGATCTATTTAATTTTTATATATAAAAGGCTTAATGATTTCATGAATTCTAAGGAAGTGTAACATACTTCGAAAGTTTGATTGAACATAGAAATAGGGTAAAAAAAGTTATTCTAGTATACTTTTTGAACGTTGCATATTGATGCACACTTTCGTGTTTAATTTGATTAGCGTAGTTGCAAAATGGCAAGCGTACCGATCGTTTTCATCAAGTAATAAAGTTAGTAAGTAGAGTATCGTATCCACAAGGATTGTCCTTTCGTCCGAACAATTTTAGTTACTTATTTTTGTAAGTTTGACAGTATAAAAGTGAGTTGCAATTTTTATTTGTTTGCAACAAAGCGAATTTACCTGTTTTTGGTTGCAGAAAAGTAAGCAGCGGTTAAGATTCTTCGAATCCCCTCGATATATTTATTGTTGGATAATACGTAATCTAAATGTCGCGTTTATTTATATCTTGGTGACTATAGAAGTGATAAGGCCATTGGGAGTTTCCTAAATAGGTAGGGCACCACCTGACCCAATGTGTTTTAGCCACTGGGTACCTAATTAGGCATTTCCCTCTGATGGCTAACTGCACCTACTGATCGCACGATGACCCTTACGTGCGGGGTCTTGTTAATTCAAAGGTAATTGAAACATAAACTTTATATTGGCTTTCCAGTGTTTCCCAAGGCAATGAAGCCAAGGTTCCCTTAGGTTTGCCCATCTATGAATCTTTGGACACTCATAACACACTCTCTCTAAGCTTACTTAGTAGTTCTAGAACCGGGCAACCCTAATCTACGCCTACCTTACTAAGGGTTTCAAGAGAATGTTCTTACTAGGTTATAGCTTTAAGTCGGACAACTAGGTGCTTGTTTTCCTAATTACTAACCAGTTAATTCCTAACTTCGGTAATGCATCACACAACCCAATGAGTTCTAGCCACTGGGTACCTACGTCTAGGGTCAACAATTCCTATTGTATTTTTGGCTAATTAATAATCACTTACTTCCTAGATAAATAATTATCAGTAAAAGGGATATAAATATCAAGATATAAGCATCCGGTTAGTGATAGCAATGTTAGGTCATGTCACAACCTAAGTACCTAATACAGGGTTGCATCTCTCACAGAAATAAAGACTATAATCTAATAAAACTTTATAGTGGACAAAAGTATAAATAAAATAAATAAATGACAAATTAAATTAAATAAATATCGAACAAAAATATACAGAGGTTCATCTTAGAACTCTAACCTAAAAAGATTCAGTTACACATGGTAACTAAAAACAAATTACTAAAGATAAAAACATACCCTAGAAAATCAAGGAGAAGATAAAAACTATCCCGAAGCTCCAAAGTAGCCTTCCTTTTGAACTGCTCCAGTTTTGAACGAGAAATTCTGAATGAGGAAGGCTGGTATTTATAGTGAGATTTTCTACCTGGGTTTGGGCTAAAAGTGCGGGCTTTACCCATTTCGGAAGCAGGAAAAGGCACTTGCCCCCCGACTTTTTGCATGCATGGGGCGCATAGCAAATGCACGGGGCGCATAGTACATTTTCTTTGCATGCCCTCGTCGCATGGTAAATGCCCTAGGCTCATGGTTTGGAAAATCATGCCCAAGGCACATTCTGCCTTTCTTCCGGGCCCAGTCTCCAATTTTCTGTCGTTTTTAGGTCTTCGTCTTCAAATAACTTGCCTCGGTACTTTGGGAACAAAATTCCTCCCACTTGTAAGTCTTCTGAGGTGTCTTGAATCTTTATTCTTTGTTCTTGAATCTTCACAATTCTTCGGTTGTTCTTAATTTGCCGATTTACATGATTTCTTCGTGGATTACTTCAAAACCCCCCTCAAATTGCTATGTTTTGGGAAAACTAGAATTACAGACTCAAATATAGAAAACATTACAAAAGTCTTGAAATCATAGGCAATCGTTCTAATACTCCTCCTTTTTGCTGCTATTTCCTACTAAAATAAACTGAAAAACATGCTAAGAATAACGTAAGATGACATGTCATCACATATAAACTTTATTATTTCCCTTTAGTAAGATATGGTTGGGGATGTCCATTTGATCTACTATGGACAAGTAAGGGTATGTGGTGAAATTCATAGATTCCTAGGTAAAAGTGGCTCCTTTAGATGACAATTTAGTAATTTTTATTATGTCTATGTTTCGATTGCATGTGAGAGAGTAAGTCCCCGCCTTAATAACTATCCGACCCAAACATATCCATGTAGGCTTGACGACCCTATACCCCATATAGCACGTATGACCTTTAGGATGATTGAGGAACAACTTAACACAGAGAGGGACGTTAGATCCCACCAATCTAGCCACTTGAATAGATCATTTATATCATAATTGATAATTGTTCAAATTAATCCATCTAGGAAATATAGGGGATGTGAAGAATCCTATTCGCCTCTAAAAACAGCAATCAAACCCTTTAATTTTCTGCATTCAACTCAGCTGCTTTGGGTAATCAATTAAAATTGAAAACTCTCCCATTTAATTGCTTTTATTTAATGCGTTAATAAGTTTAACTAGTTGCCTAGTTGAAACAAAAGTTCCTTTGGACACGTTTTTACTTACTGCTTTATTACTTGAAAATGGTTGGATGCACTTGCTAAATTTAGTCTTCAAGTGTCCTCTAAACAAACAAAAGAAAGCAACATTCAAGAAGAAGTATGCATTAGCTACCTGAGATGATGTTGATGAAACATATCAAGATTTAGAAGAAGAAGCTAACATGTGCCTCAATGCAGAATATGGTGATGAGAAATCCATAGAGGTAAATAAACCTAATTGTTGTTTACTTCACGAACAACTTGAAAATGATTTTGAAAATCTTAGAAATGAGGAGAGATTCTTTACCAACAAGTGTGTGTATTTTGCAAAAATAAAATGATGATCTTAAGAAAGAAAATGAAAAAATTAAGTCTCTTCATGACATTTCAAAGAAAATTGTTCGAAATCTACAGACTTTTTCTACAACTTAAATGAAAATCAGAAAGAGCTTTCTAAAGTCCAGTTAAAAAGAGAACTTTCTAAAACCTCTCATTTGCAAAGAAAAAAAACACACTCTTTTAAAAAAAAAAACGAAGTTAAGAATCTGAAAGGTGATCTAAAGAATTTTGTTAAGTCAACATACACTTTTCAAAATATAGTTGGCTCTCAATCAGGAATGATTGATAAATCTTGTATTGGTTGACACATCTAAAAAACCAAAGTTGTATGAAAACTTTTTTGAACCACAAAGTAAGAGAGTTGACAACAAATCAAAATGCTCATTCTATAATAAACTTGGACATCTTGAATTAGTCTGCTTTCTTAAAAGAAGGGGCCAGATAAGGAAAACTATTGTTATTCCATCTATGCATATTCAAAAAGTGAAAACAAACCTATCTAAAGTAAATAGAAAATGTTCTTAATGTAGAAAGGTTGGTCATCCTCACAATGAGTGCTTTCTTAACAAAAGTAGAGTTAAGAATGTTAAGAGTCCCACATCGGATAGGTGATGGCCTGACAGTGTGTTGAAATTGGGGCTTAACTCATCATCACAAAACCGGCTTGTAAGGTGATGATTGCCTCCTCTTTATAAACTCTTCTCGAGAGTCTTATCTATCTGATGTGGGACTTGGGTTTTTCTCAATACACACCCCTTACGCCCAACACTCTTTGGGCTTGGTGCGTGAATAGGTAGGTGACTTTTGAATTCGACAAAGTCTGATACCATGTTGAAATTTGGAGCCTAACTCGTCCTTACAAAACCGGCTTGTACGGTGAGGAGTGCCTCTTCTTTATAAACTATTCTAAAGAATCTTATCTATCTAGATAAGACTCTTAGTTTTTTCCCAATACACCCCCTCACGCCTAACACTCTTTGGGCTTGGTGCGTGAATAGGTAGGTGGCCCTTGAATTCGACAAGCTCTGATACCATGTCGAAATTTGGAGTCTGACTCATCCTTACAATATCAGCTTGTACGGTGAGGAGTGCCTCCTCTTTCTAAACTATTCTAAAGAATCCTATCTATCCGATGCGGGACTAAATCCCACAGAGTGTTGGTCGCTAACACACTCCCTCATGCTTTAGCCCAGCCCAATGGGCCTGAAGCGTGGATGATGCAGGAAGCCCAACGATGGACCCGATAGGCTGTGATACCATGTCACAAAAATTGAGGCCTAACTCATCCTTACAAAACCAGCTTGTGAGGTGAGGATTGCCTCCTCTTTATAAACTCTTCTCGAGAGTCTTATCTATCTGATGTGGGACTTGGGTTTTTCCCAATACATTGGGTCGGTTTTATGATGATGAGTTAGGCCCCAATTTCAACAAAGAGGACTAACCAACAAGGACACAAAAATACATGGGACCTAAGAAATCTTTGATACCACCTGCAACTATCTTCTCAAAGTGTAAGGCAAAAGCCTTAGTATTTGGACAATAGTTGTTCCAAGCACATGATTGGTTATAAGATGTGCTTTTTATCATTTGAGAAGAGGATTGGAGTATCTGTTACATTTAGAAACAATGAGAAGACACATATCAAAGGCAAATGTATGATTAGTAAGCATAACTCTGCAAAAATAGAAGATGCGTAATATGTTATATGTTAAAGGTCTAAAATATAACAAGTATTAGTCAATTATGTGACATTGGCTTAGAAGTTATTTTTAAACCCAACATGTGGGAAATAATACATACATCTTATGGAAAAATTCTATTCACTAGATCAAGAAGAAATAATCTATATGTTCTTTTCTTAGATGAACTACCAGCTGAGTCATGCTTCTTATATCATGAAATGCAACACAAGTAAAGGAATTTTTTTTGTCAAGAACGACAATTAAATATTATTCTGCTGAACGGTTTTTAATTACCGTTCCATCGTCATGTTAGGTTGGATGGGATAATGAAGTAAGGTGATGAATGGATAGTAAAGTACAAGTGAACCATGCATGACATGATATATGAGTAGGTCTGGAATGACAGTTAATAACCGTTCCACAACAAACAAAAATTAACTTATGTTCAACAACGAATGATAATTAATTATCATTGGGGACATTATGGCCAGTTCGGAGTGTCTGAGAGCAATGTATAGGTGTCTAAAGAACAATTTTCTTGGAAGAGATGGGAAGCGAACAACCCATGCTCTGGCCTAATTATCTATTACTAAGCCCAATAGCATTTCGATAGAAATATCTGATCAAGTTGTAAGTCATTAAAACAAGAATTCTGCTCTTTACCCGAATGGTTTCGCTCACTCCCAAGTGAAATTTCATATTTACCCTTACGTATGTTAACTCACGTAGCGTGAGTTAACTCACGCCAGTTATAATAGTAGCGTGAGTTAAGTCACGCAGCGTGACTACGTGCTGTTCTTAGCCCAGGCAGAGCCTCATTCTGCCTCATTTTTAAACAACACACTCAAACCTCTCTCAATTCTCTCTCAAATTACCCAACTCCAAAATTCCTTCAACTTAAAATCAAACAACACTCCAATAACAAGAACAAGTAAGCTTTCACTTAAATTATGTTGGTATGATAGATTTTTTCACTTAATCTAGAATTTTTTAGGTTTAGTGTTTTGTTAAAATTTTAATTTTTTTTTTGCAAGAAATGATAGAATGTTACATGCAAATGATTTATAGTGCTTAACTATTATGATGTTTAGATGTTTGATGATTATGTTAGATTTTTTTACACTTAGATTAGATTTTTTTAGATTTAGGGTTTGTTTTTTTTGCAAGATATGATACAATGTTACATGCAAATGACTTATATGTGCTTAATTATTTAGATGTTTGCATGTTTATGTTGTAGTTATCATTTTTAGGGTTTATGTATAATTTGCACTCCAAGTGTTTGATGACATGTTTGAATGAGTTTTGCATTGATTGTGTTTAATTCACTTGGGTGGAGTTAAAGAACGACGAAAACGTGACGAGCATGTTTTGGGAGCACAACATGTTCCAGTGGATCGATATGCGGGTAACGTTGCTGAGATCAACTGAAGATATCATCAAAAGTTTGATTCCGCCAGAAGTTCGTGATTAGGTAGGGAAATGCACCTTCCAACTACAACAATTGTCTTCCTTTGAATGAGGTAGTTCAAACTTGTCAAATGACAGTTAACAAGCATTCACCCGGAAGATTAAATTCACGCTGCATGACCTAACTCATGTAAAAAATACACTAGTGTGACTTAAGTCACGTAAGAGCATTTTAGACATTTACTTTGGAAATGAGCGAAACAGTTTGGGTAAAGAACAGAATTCTCAAAACAATAACTAATATTTGTTTACGCAAATTGCTCTTTAAACTTCTCAAATTGCTCTTAGGCGTCCCAAAATTATCATTTTATCCTCAACAGCACATTCGAGATATTTTTTAAATCAATTAAACCAACTTAAAAATTAATTGAACTGGTCAAAAAAGTATCAAACGACACTTAACTACAGCTGAAATATTAATCTATACTTAAGTGCTGCTACGACACTTGATATTTTGAGCAATTGAAGAAGCGTGAAGAGTAACTGTCATTATGTACAAGACCTGATCCACTTGGATCGAAGAAATGCCAAATCCAATTATGTAAAAGACATAATTATCAATTTAAAAAAAGAAAAAGAAAAATAGAATGGAAGCAATAACGTTGAATGTTTTAAATAGGAATAATTAATCAAATAGAACAATAACTAAGAATATTTATAAACTTGGATGTTTTAATGAAGTTCTTGTCATAAAATCTAATATATATCAATTAGGTAGTAATAATAAACACAAAGCGAACTATTCTTTTGCCTTTTACTAAAAAAGGTAATAATAATCTCAAAATTTAATGTGGTTTCGTGGTGATTATATATCTTTTATGCCCATGTTAGCTACGTTAACCCCATAAAAGAGCAGAAAGGTACATAGAGAAGTTGACAGTATTGTGCTATGACCTTCCAGAGGTATAATTCATAGATTCAAGTATCATGCCCTAATCACCACCGATAACTTTGTTAGTTTAATTCATAGATTCAAGATGAAGAGTAGAAAGAAAGATAGTTCCAGAAAAATATTAAGTGTTGTGGATGTATGTTAAGAATCATAGAAATTCAATATCCAACCGTTCATTTTCATTTTTTTTCACTCGTCCACGATATGAGACCTATCAAACTTTCCCACCCTAGAACAAGTCTCTATCATGTGCCTTTGACTTTGTTGCTACTTGGGCGCGTTCAAGTCTTGTTCAAACCACTTCTGATATGTTTTTGAATAAATTAGTTAAAACACAGTCAAAGTTTAAGCATTGACTCGACCCATTTCCAAAAATGGGTTATCGGTTTTGGCTAGTTCCAATCGGTTCACACTCTTGACAACATGCTATTCAACATTCCTCCAAATTATGAGAGAGGATAGCTTTCCGTTGTAAGGTTGTCACTAAATTCAGTTTCCTATGTATCAGTGTACCTACTTACTAGGGTTGTGCTTGGTGTGACTTGCTCTAATAAAAAAATTGCTGATTAAAAATAATTCTTTTGGACATAACCATGAAATAAGAAAAAGAGAAATGTTAACCAGTGCGCCGATGACACTCGGTAACAAGACCTTAACAAAAATAAAAGAAAGTGGTAATAATTGGTTTCACATTCTTCAATGTATTTGCAACAACAAACCATAAAACATATATTCTCAATCGAAGATATATTGTCATCTTTACCAATTGAAACTTTATGATATAAACCCATCTATCCCATCTTCAAAACTTACAAAAATAATATACAACCTCAACCATATACTTTCAAATCCCTATGCTATCTAAGAACTCAAATGGTTCTATGCAGGGTATACACCTATACTAGAATAATCCAATTCCTTCTTTCTTTATACACTACAATACTTCACTACTCCCCAAAGTAAACACATAGATTTCAAGAACTCAAGAGAGAAACACAATCATTGCTATGGATCCAGATTCCCTGCAGTAAGAGAAGCGCACATTTACATGTTGGAAATGATATCGACTATTGATTTGAGATCAGACAGTTCAGATTATAATCTCTCCGTCATTGATTTAGATCGAACAGTCAAGATTAAAAATTGCGAGACGCAATCATCGCAGAGACGCCGTTTCCCCGATTGTATCATGTATTTCCCTTCAATGTCTTATTTATGCCACAAAATCCGGCAACAATTGTGCGGCAAACCTCTTTGGATTCTGCATGTTGATACTCTCAAATGCAGCTGAAGAGTCACCATACTCATTTGTTTCACTAATGTCCAATCTTCTTCCTAGTTGAATGTTTTGGTTTGGCATAAAACTTTGATGTGTTCCTGATAATGTGTCACAATGAGGCAAACCAAGAGTGAGTGAAACACCATTATTATTACCTGAAAACCTTGGTGCAAATTGTTCTGCATCAAATCTTCCGATTTCCTCCATTGGATATTGACCAAAACCAGCAATGAAATTAGTTTGGTTTCCCATGAAACAATAACCATCTCTACTTTGTCTATCATCACCAAATTTCATTGAAATTTGTTCATTATTAGTTGTTGTTTCATTGGACTTCACATGATTCGGTGATTGAAGAATTTCATGGTTCCTCGTTCGCTTTGGACTTGCTTGTGTTATTCCATCAAGTTCTGTGAAGCTGAATCCCGAATTGTTTCTAACATTCACACCAATAGGTGAAGTTGATGGTGTTGAAACTGAAACCATAGGAATGTCTTGTTTGGAATTGAAACTTTTGGATTCTGTTTCCGAGGTTGGAACTCTTTCTTGTGCAGTTGGTGTTTTCATTGAAGGATCTTCGTCGGTATTTTTGCTTGATTTATTGTCCTCGGAACCATTCAGCTCTTGATCCTTCATCTCTTCCATGTACATTTCCTCCACCATTGGTTTCCAAAGACGAACTCGAGCATTTATGAACCAATTTGAAACCTGTACAATATTGTTAACATGATCAATAAGCGTGTTGAAAATAGTGAGTCAGAGAATGTGATACTCGCGCACTCGTTATTAAAGAAAAAACGACACTTAATAAAGAAGTAAGGAGGTTACCTGGCTCCTGGTAAGTCCTGTTTGTTTTGCAAGCATGTGTTTGTCTGAATCCTTGGGGTAACTGAAATCAAACTCATATTGTTTCAGCACAAAACCAATAAAAGACCTGAATATATTGACTTCAATGATCTCTTTTTTGCATCGAGATAAACATAAAATCTTGAAAATTGTGAACTAAATTTTAAAAAATTACTAAATTGACGGACCTTATACTATTCGTAGGACTAAAATGATCGACTCTTACAATTTCAAAAACTAAAATGTTAATTTACTTTTAACCTTTTCTAATAGTGTCATGAAAAGTATAGTGGGTACTTACGGATGGAGAAAATGTTCGAAAAGCCAAGCACGAAGAACAGAAACAGATCTTTCAGGCAATCCTCTTTGAGGTCTCCAAGCATTATGATGAATCATTCCTAATTGTTGAATAGCTCTTTGTTGTCTTAAATGATGATCAACATATTTGAGCCTAGACCCTTCAATTTTGCCACCAAAGCTACCATCTTCTCCTAAGCTCTTATTTGCAGCTCTAATTTGGCCGGTAATTGCGTCTTTTAAACATCGAAATTGCTTGGAGATTGTTTGTAGTGCTAGGGCAGTGTAGGTTCTTGCTGAACCAATTCCTGCAACTTGCTCAAATGAGGATATCACCATCTGCATTTGGTTGTGATATTGTCTGTATCTTTGTTCCACCTTCAAACCAAAACAATCCAAATAAAACACATTAATTATTTAATTAGAAACCAACAGGTAATTAATGCTACCAAATAAAATATTAAAAAATATTTTACACTAACAAGTAATTGTTTAGTGATTAGGTTTTCAATTTTTTCATTTTTATTTTTCGTATCGAATTTAATATTGTTTACAATAAATAATCATGGATATATTTGACAAAAGTAATAAATATAACCTCAGAATTTTACAATGATAGATAATTAAAAATAAAAATCTAAAAACTAAAACTTTGGAAAGGAAAGGAGGGAGTAACCTTTTCACTTGTTACTAGCACATCAATAAACTTGTGAGTTGTGATCACTACTAGGATTTGGTAATTGTTCATGGATTTAATAAAGGTTAATTCATTTTTTAATTCATATTTAAATACTTCCAATTAAATGTAAGTTTGAACAATAAATTTTTACCCCCAAAAATAAATAAAACAATAAATTTTTACCTCCAAAAATAAATAAATTTGAGTAAAAAATTGCTTTTGAAGTCGAAAACTATAAATCCTTTTTCACATGAAAATCATTCTAAAAAAAAATTAATTCTGATTAGAAACCTTAATCATACTTAAAATCAATTTTAAATTTTCAAAATCACTTTTAACTCAAAAATGAATGCAAATATGCACTAAAACTTGTTAATTTGACTAGTTTATGTACCAACAGCCACAATTACTTCATAAAACAAATTTGATAGGGACTAAAATTGGTGAACAGAGTTTGTCAAAAAAACAATATTAGGTAAACAGAGTAACTTTAGTTAACTCAAAAATTAACCATAAATAAATCTAATTAACTCATAAGTTACCTCATCAAGCATGTTAATTAACTTAGCTTTCTTCATCTGAATTTCTTGTCTCTCAGTAGTTGATAACTCAGTGCTACGTTTTCCATTTCCATCACCACCACCACCAACAGAACCACCTTCTCCACTAACCGCAGTTGAAGATTCTCCAACAACCTTATTTTTCTCAAAACTCTTCTTAACATTTTCAACCTTAATCCCACCATTAACATTAACAACTTCATCAAGTAACTCTTGTGTAGCTTTCAAATACTTAGAACTCAATAACACACTCTGTATCCCCGAAACACCGCCGTTCGAAGCAGACGAACCCGACCCACCACCGGGAACACGCGCGTCCTCGCCCGACCCTTGAGCATGTAAGCTTAATGACAGTCCCTGAGTAGCGCGTGTAGCTTCACGCGCCGCCGAATTAGGATCGGCGGGGTTCCACATGTTGTACTGCATGCGCGGTGGGAAGCCATGCAAAGCAGAAACTTCATGATGGGCATGTACTGATTGTTCTGCCGAGAGCGGGACCCCGACAAACTGTGGTGGCGCGTGAGATAGACTCTGTTGTTGTTGGTGGTGGAGGGAAGTGTTGCCGGGGTGATTGGCGGCTGAGTTGAGGAAAACAAGGTTACCGGCGTGTGGCGGCGTCTGCGGCGCGTCGGAGTAATTGATGTAACCTGATGGGTTCATGAAAATGAGCGTTTGAAGGCCGTCAGAACCACCTTGGATTTCTGAATTATTATGAAAGTATGTTGCCATCAAATTTTTTTTTTGTTACTTCACTCTGAAAAGAAAATAGCACAAGTCATTAGCAAAAATAAAATATATATAATTCAGTTTGATTGAATTTCAATTCACAATTTGACATCTTAGATAACATAAAAAAAATTAAAAAAAAACCATAACATCATGAATTAAAACATATGTTAATTAATTAATCAACATAGTTGTTGTACTTGTACCTTTTAGCTTTGTGAATCTGGTTGGTGTGTTCTTTGTGGATCAATCTTCAATCAAAATCTCAATAATTGAAGCTAATTTCATTGTTGTAACTTCCTAGAGAAGAAGAATGAATGAATTGTTACAAACTAGATCAAGATCGAAGTGTTTTCTTAACAAAAAAATTTATTAATATGAATTTTCCAAATTAAGGTATAGATAAAATAAGTTAATTCTTTGTGCAAATTCTTTTAATTACATAGTGGACTATATAAGGACTCAAAAAGGAAAGGAATGATGAGAAACACATGGAAGCTTTTTACAAAGGATAGTGGATTTTTTTTTCTTTTAGTACAGAAAAAGGAAGAGAATTGAGAAGTACAAAGAGATTGAAAGAAAGAGTAAGAAGAAATTTCTTTTTCTATGTTAGTGAATTTTTCATGAATGATACATATACATATATTGTTAGATATAGTACCTGCAGATTGTGATGTAAATTGAAGTGTACACGTGCTTTCTTTATCTCATCTCTGCACAGAATTTTCAATAACAATGACACAAAACCTATGAGAAATAGAAATCTTTTGTTTTTGGACAGAGACACAGACACACATGCACACAAAGTTTTCACCTACCAAAACAATATATATTTTACAGTTATAGCTAAATTACATCAAGAGAAGTAAACATCACTATAAGATATATAGATATACAATACATCAAATTAACTTAATTAAATTTAAACCAACCACTTATATATATATATGATCTATGTTTAGAATTCTATCACTCTCTTCCTTCCACTTGCAACTGAAAGTTGAATAAAAAGAGTTAAAAAAGTTGATGACTATCTATCTTTCTTCACCTCATATTATCCAATCACTTATGGACAAAAAATTAATCTTTTTCATAATTGAAATTCTGGGTATGTGTTGAAATTTTGTAAAAGTGAACACATTCATGTACATGTTATTATCTTCTTATCTTTCTATAGCCTTTTTTGGGGAGAAGTACCTGTGAATAGATCAAAACATGAGATAGATAGATAAAACTTCTTTTGATTTGATTTGACTCTCTTTTCAAATCATTTGATGCAACCAAGCAACCCCCTTATGATCAACAAGACACTATTTTTTTGGGGGGAGAGAAGAAAAAAAGAAAGAGAAAGAGAGAGAGAGTATGAAGAAAAAACTAACCTATGTTAAGAAATATATATTATATATAGTTATATTTATATATGTAAAATATGAAAATGCAACCCATTTGAAATTGGTCAATGGTTGGCTTATAATCTTAAAGTGTGTTCCTCTCAAGTTCTCATGTTTTTTCTCTGATGTCAATTTTGATGGACAAATTCGCAAATAGGGTCCTTACAAGTGGATGGTAGGATTGGTTTCTTCAAATTAATCAGTTTTTAGATCGGATATCAAGTTTTAAAAAAAATGTAATTGAGGTGTGTAAGAAGTCACAAGCAGCTGAAAAACGAGGAAACGTCTTCTTCTACAAAGATTAATTAATTAATAGTTTGTTTAATATTAAAGAAAGAAAAAAAAGATGATGATGATGAAGAATGAGAGGGTGGAGGAATCCTATTGCTCATTACACATTAAATATCTTGTTGTCGTTTTCATAATTTCCAAATTTAATTAATTTCAATTTATTTGTGTATTTTTTGTGGTTGGATGCCCGAGTTTGAAGATAAAGCAATTAAATTGCCAAGGAAAACAGAACCAACTACCATAACACCAACTTTAATGCTTTCAAATATATATTTGTCCAAACTATTTTTCTAGAAATACTACTTTACATGTACATATATGTCTTTCAAAAATGTATATATGTCTTCAATTCAATTTTACCTTATTATTACTATCAATTTGCAAATTTATAGCATATTGTAAAAAGACTAACAGCAAAAAAGAAAAGGGAAGGACTAGAAAAGCAACGGGTCCCATTCAAGTGCATGTATGATGGGTATGTGAATCATGACCCCTCAAAAAAGTGGTCCTATTTTGCTTTTATGCATCAAACATATTATAATAATAAAATTGAATTAATTTGCTCAAAAAAATCAAATTGTAATTACTTTTTTCTACTAATAAAAAAGTAATTGTTAGCCACTAACTATTTTGCTTATTGTGTTAATTTAATTTTTTATTATGTAATTTAAATAATTTGTTTCTCACGTTTTCTAACCATAAAAAAGGTCTCCTTATTTTAAAATCTTTTCTATTTTTTTCTCAACAATCTTTGATGACAGCTAAAGGATCACTAAATCAAATGCACAAAAATAAAATGGAATAATAACCATAGAGTAAATTCAACAATTTCTTAATTAATTATTATTAACAAGTATATTGGACAAAGAATGTAAAGAACAAAAATAAATAATAGTAATAACCCTTTCAAGTATAGAGTGAGGTAATCCCATCATTTGAATGGAAAGACAAAGGAATAATCATATTAATTAATTAAGTTAAAATATAAAAAACAAAGGGTAATTTTAACATCTCATATAAAGCTAGCTCTCAATCACCATCAGTGACTATTATTGTGTAAGAATGAGCAGTGACAGATTTAAGGCATGTATGATGTTAATAGGACTAATTTTTTTTATGTTAGGGACATTTATTCATGTAGCTTCAACTATCCACAAAGAAAAAAAAAACAGTGGTACTGTGGTAGGTGCTATTAATATATACTATATAGAGTTAGTTTTATGAATGGCCTTTTTGTAATCACAAGCTGTCATTCTCCTATAGATCAATGTCAATAATATTTATTTCATAGTTTATGTTTCATTAGGATTATTTCACAAAAAAATTATTAGAACTTTTTAGAACTTTTTGTTCTTACTCTCAACAACTATACATTAACAAATTGGTATTTTTCACTTCACTTATATATAGTATTAGCATGCACATTGGATTTCACAAGGACACATGTAAAAACTAGAGCAAAAGGGTGTCTATGTTATTACTTATGAATATGAATATTCATGTGTCAGAAGGTTATATAGTTTTCAATATGTACTTGAATGTACAAAAATGATGAAGAATCTTTATTGAGCAACTGAGCTGAGCAAGATGTGCATGTGGTTCTTTTCTTTCTCTTTTCTTCATTAATTAAATTGAAAAAGCTAAAGGTATAGAATTATTTTATTTGTCGACAAGAAGATTTGAAAAAGTTGACCCATTTTCTAATTTATGACATATATAAAGTCCTTGATTTGAATTCACATTAATTTTTCATGAGACACCAAAAAAAAAACAGGAAATGTGGTTAATCAATGGTAAAAAAAATGCAAGAACTATATATGATTTTTTTTTTCTTTCTAGGATCATGTACAATAATAGGGCTATAGGGAAAAGAAAGTTTGGAAGGTTGAAATTCCTCCGTTTGAATTAAGCAATCACTTATGCTACATAATTGAATGCATGTCTATAAGCATATGATTCACAAAAGTAAAAACCATTATAGAATCCAAGAATCAAAATAAGGTGGAAGTTATCATCATGATGATTGTGACACGGAATTCAACTACTTTGGATATCATATGATAATCCCTAGCTAGAGAAACAATTTAGATGCATGACATGATATTATATAGTATTAAACAATTAACTATTGATTATGAAATCTACTAATTTGAGTCATAATCAGGTCATTGAATATTTAACCCAAAGTTTTTATCATAACAATGGACATACTTATAATTGAACCAATAAATTGAAAAAAAATCCGTACTATTGTCCCCTAAATATGTGGATTTGGATTCTGTTGATTTTTAAGCAACCATATATATTATATAGTCCCAAGTATCACATCATTGTAATCCAAAGGGTCACTGACACCTTATGATACTGAACCCTTATTGATGCATATATACAATATAAAATTAATTAAAGGGTGCTTTGTATGGGGTATGGTCCCTTCCCTTATTGTGTGCTCTATCTGTTTCAATATTGTTATCATAGGATAGTTGTCCTATTCATTCTTTACTCCAATTTCTTTCCTGATCAAGAAAATGACTTGAATAGAATAAACTATACAAAAAAAAAATGTCTAACATTATTTGCTTAAACAATTCCATGTAATGTAGCTAGTTAGAATGTCAAAAAGAGGATAGGAAAAAGATTGCCAATGCCAAATTCGATACGACGAAATAGTACAAGCATCACTCATATAGTCACATGTACCAATCATCGATACTGAGATCTAGTTAGTTTCATACTTGCAGTGCATCATTGTTTGAAAGAAAATAAAACAATTTAAAAAAAAAGAAGTAATAATTTATATTCCATACACATGTGTTTTTTTTTATATAGACTAACAAGCTAATAGATGGATGATAATAAGTTTGATTATAATATCTAACTTGATATTTATAGTGTATGACTTTATGTGACAATCTATTTTAATTACATTTTAAAATGAATTTAAATATGCAAAAAAATTAATCGAAAAGAATATGCTTATTAAATTAATTAAAATATTTTAACACAAATACAAAATCTAATATATATATATATATAAGATATTATTCATATTTACTTATGTAGCTCGTCTTGATAAGCTTAAAAAGTTTTTTCTAGCTTATAGTTTATATTTTTAATTAATTTTTTTTGAAAGAAAATGAAATAGATTTTTAAAAATGTTTTAGTCTTGTCTATTTAATAAAAAGTTTGTATTGGCTTAGAACGGACTTATGCTAGGTCATAGACCCCTGTTGGTGAGTCTTCCATATTTTCCAACCCAAATTACAACTACTAGTTTCCATATATCAGATCATCTTTCAAGAACATGGTTAATATATATTTGACATAAACAATCAATACGGGTTAATAGATTAAATGATCAAAATAAAACTGTTTAAAACAATGAGACCAACTTGAACTTCAAAAATTAACTAAGGAACCAAAAATAGTATTCAGGTCATTTTATACTTATCATTATTAAAATTTATTGAAACTTGAATAATATGAATACTGTGTAGAATGTTTTTTATGCATAGATTGTCTAGAATATTTTGAACTAGATGAAGTATATATAGTATACATATTTATATCACTCCCAAAAAAAAGTATACATATTTATATATCGTGAATATATTTTGTTTGAAAAATATTTAAAAGTGGCGGTAAAATTGAATTTAAAATGTCCACACACCCCACTCAATGAGCAATATTGAGAAATTAAATAAGGGTAATACAATAGTTGTGCAGACATAAATTTGTTGACTGGGCGTGGGCAATGACACACATATAAGGGTATTTTTATTAAGTGGGCCCATGCTTTAATTTACTATAGCTAACAAACAAAATAGAAAGACTTGAGGGTGTTTCGTGGTGGAATGCCCTAGTGAAGACGCAACTATTATTATTGGCTTTTGGTCTTGACTTTAAGACTTGGCTAAAGGAGTATAAATCAAAGTAATGTTTTAAAAATTGAATTTAATATGGATTTTATTTTTGAATGGTTAATGTTAATATTTAATTGTTAAATTAATATTTATTCATTCGTTTGAGTTTGAAATTAAAATTTCAAATTCCTTATCACTTAACTTAAACAATTTGAGCTATCTAACTCTTTTATTGGATATTGAACTAGGAAGACACTTAAAATTGAGTAAGGACCTTTATTATTTCTAACGTTGTATGTATAAAAGTTTAATTATAACAAATACATCTCCCAATTTTTAAAATATACGTTTTAATATCTCTAAGAACTTTAGTAATATAGCCCTTTACTTCTTTTGAGATTTTTTTTTAGGGATCTTTTGAGAAATATATATAATCAACTACTTTAAATTATATAATCGAAATAAATTTGATATCAAACTACTCAAATAAACGAGTCATGCACAATGTTAGTTAAAAACAGTTAAAATGTTGTCCGTTAATATATCTGTTATATTTTTTTTTGCTTGATATTTGAGATATTAAAGTACGAGTTTAAACTCACAATTTTTCACTTTTTAGCAACCAATATGTGTAGGTTTTGTTGTTAATCTCTTTGGAATCGAATATTAAACTATTGAACCATTCGATTGGATTCAAATTTTGAAATATTGGACCACGAGTGAATACAAAAGAACCCTAATATTGCTACAAAAGTACCGGGGCCACTATGTACCTACATAGAGTCCCACTCTTACAATGCCGCCACCAAGCTCTTGTTTCACACCCACATGTGAAGAATATAAGCTCCTACTAGTTACACAAATTATTTAATGTGCCTACATCAACCCGTAACTGCACTAAAAAGCATATCTTCTTATTTTTCCTTCCAGCTCTTTTTTAAATTTATATGTTTAATTTAAAAGGTGTGGGTCGATTGGTACACACTATGAAATTGTCAGTAGAATGACTGATGTCAGATACCCCATAGGATGCTCAAACCAAGTATAAGCTATATACTTGCTCCAACTGGTTCTTTTTGAAAGAAATACTTGCTCCAAGTGGTTAAAAGTCATATTTATTCAAGAGCCAATTTTTATGTCATATTATCGAAATTATAAAATGTCATTCATAATAATATTGTTGTGTTAACATATGTCCATAATCACTATTGTTGTAGTATGACTCAAAATTGATGTTTCTGAAATTGCCAAAATCGGCGGCCGATTTGAAGAAATCGGGGTCCAATTTTGGGTGTTGTTTTGAGACTTCTGTCTCGTAAAAAATGGTGCCCGAAGTGAGAAAATCGGCGCTTGGTTTTTGCCGATGCAAAAAAAAACATAAACGTATTTTTAGCATGAGATTTGTTCCAATTTTTTAGGGATGTTTTTACTATAAATATAAACCTTGTATCATATGAAAAAAAATGTAGGTAGAGAGTAGAAAAACAGGGTTTAGAAAACAAACAACAAACTAGGGTTTATAGAGATTTCTCTTGGCAACAAACTCTAGGGTTAGGATTGTTTGGATTCACCTTAGACAAAACACTATTAGGATAGAGTCTCTTGGTCATGGGAAGAGATTCGGGACTTTAGGTAGAATTAGGTTTGGAGACTAATTCTTGTAACCCTTTTGATATCTTTTTGTAAAGAAACTCATCATTATAGTGGAACAGAGAGCTTCTCTCTCCCCCACATTAGGTCAGGATTGGACCGAACTGGGTAAACAAATTTTCGAGTTCTCTCTCTCTCTCTATCTATCTATCTCTCTCTCTCTCTCTCTCTCTCTCTCTCTCTCTCTCTCTCTCTTTTCTACTTTTGCTTGTATTTATAATTTTCATCCATGTTGTTTTGGTTACTTGATTAATTTGCTTCACACATCAAGTATTTTATTGGTGTAATTTTTTTATCGAATTCACTACAACTATTATGTGATATGTTAATTATAGATACCATATTGCATGTTGGTTCTACATCAATGTCTATTCACTAGTGTCCTAATTAGAAATGCCATGTTGTAAAAAATAAGTCTCAAATTAGGTTATGGTAAAAAAAAAGTCTTGAATCTTGTAATAAAGGAGACTAAAATCCTGAATTTAGACACTTTCTGTTTGTAAACGTATTAAATAAGTATACAAAATATTGTCAAAGAAAAATAGGCAATAGGATAGGAATGAACTGGTGCGATGCATTTTTTTAGTATTAAATAAGTGTACAAAATATTGTCAAAAAAAAACGGAAAAAAAAGGCATAAAAGTGTACAAAATATTGTAAAAAAAAAAAAAGGCAACATGATAGCGATGCATTTTTTTAGTATTAAATAAGTGTACAAAATATTGTCAAAAAAAAGGCATACGTGTACAAAATATTGTCATAAAAAAAGGCAAGAGGATATGAATGAAATTGGTGCGATGCATTTTTTTAGATGAAATTTGTTAGGTTAAATTACTGCTAACCTAATGCAGCATTTTAGAGGAAAATTATTAAGTTAAGTTGCTACAGACCTAATAAAATTAATAAATAAGGATGTCTCCAATGATATGATTATTTAGATTTTTATAGTAATTGAACTTATAAAAAATGTATTTATCAATTCACAAACCTCACAATTATTTTAAACAAATTTTATAATTTCGAGGAGTTTTTACTTCAAAAGTATACTTCCTAACAAAACCATTGTTTTCTCTATGTTAAGAACAACACCGTCGAAAGTTTTTACCGTTTTTCTTCTTCTTGATCTACCGAAGAAAAGTGATTTAGGGTTAATTTTGATTCAAAGTCATCATTTTGAATTGTATTACTTATTTTTTAGTTAAATAAGTGATTTCCACATATTTTCAATCATATACGTTTGTTTTTGTGATTTCATCGTCTTTGTATGACTCTGTTTGTTTTGATTCAGGTTGAAAGATTAACTTTGAGTAACTGTTTATTCAATTAATGACTTTAGCGTTGTTGACGTTGCAGATCTAGAGACATGAGTATTCCGAAGACTTGAATAATGTCATATTTGTAAGCATAGTTACTCTGCCGTTTTATGCTATTAACATGGATATTGTGAGTTTGTTCGCAGATTTATTTTTTTTAATTTTAACACTTTAAATTTGTATTCTATTGATGTACTCTATCAACTTGAATGAATGAATATTGTTTATTTTTGTAAAAAAAAAAAAATACCGTCGAAAACACGTGTGTGTTTTAGAAGTTTAGAGGGGAAAATAAATTCAAATTTTTTTAGGCGTATTATTATTATTGTTATTGAAAAAAAAATTCTTACTTTATGTGAAGTGTGTGCAGGTGTTTTTGTATTTTTTATTTTATTTAGTATTAACCGGTGTTTTTCTATCTGTCACTTGTCTTGTACTTCTTAAAGTTATAATTTTCCCTACCTCCTTGTGTTTTGTTATACAACCTGGTAATCATTTGATCACTTGTTCCTACGGAAGGATACTTCATTTTCACTATGTTGTTCCCTGGTATCGTTAGTCAAAAGATATTGATAGATACAGAATGCCATACATGTCAAGTTCATTGAATTACTTCTTCTACATCATTTTCTTCGAATTCATCTTTTGTTTTCTAACATTCTCGTTTCCTTGTCTGTCCCTTGAAATTAATTACCTGTCTTATTTTATGTCAATCCAATGTACAGTACAAAATAACACATTAATAGTTTCCTCAACAAACAAAAAATGAAGATAGACACATTAACAGTAACCTTCTTTTAAAGGAACAACGTAATTCCATGACCACTAATAAGTGCTAAATCTAGTTTATTTTAAGGCCAAAAACTATAAAATGGGTCCAGTCATCATGTGCTGCGTATGCAAATCATCACAAAAATGGGGTCAGGGACTACGGGCCATATTTGCAGGGACGAGTGCAATATTTAAGCCTTATTTTAATTAGCACTTTTTTTTAGGGAATTATTTTAATTAACACTTATTGACTTGTTTTACAAGTAATATATCATAAACCCTCCAATTTATTGTAAATATACAAAGTATTGTAAATATGTGCCAAAATGCTACTATTATCATTTTCAATTTCCCTTTTTTTCTTTTTTTAGGTTTTTGACATGATTACAACAAAGCAAATATTTGTGGCACAAGTAAGTTCGCTGAGTGAGCCAAGACGAGATGAAAGTGAGTCAAATCAGAGAGTTTCAAGGATATTTGGGCAAGGATCTTCGCTAGGCAAGCCTGAAGGTGAGAAAAACCACAAGGGGGGGGGGGGGGGGGGGGGGGGGGGG
>Ga0228711_1004135_pt1 | contig 22442 bp, 11 predicted proteins | sample MedpolnodulmetaG_2_FD_177996 | JGI IMG/M metagenome (GOLD analysis project Ga0228711, IMG submission 177996) | Root nodule microbial communities from Medicago polymorpha collected in Santa Monica, California, United States - brown nodules | ecosystem: Host-associated > Plants > Roots > Nodule...
TATATGTTTTGAAAAAGTGGATGCAGAGAGAATCGAAGGAGGTTACATAAATTCATAAGCTCCTTGTTAAGCCGGAGGGTAAGCTGAAAATTTAGGCTTATTAAAATATGACATAAGCAGCTTATGAAACTATGATAAGCTATTTTTATTTATTTACCCAAACACCTTTAAAAAGGCTTATGGGAGTAAATAAACCCACATAAGCTCAAAATAAGCCAATCCAAACGGGGCCTAATACTGCATTGCTTCCGAAGTTGTATTTGTTTTGCGTGTGACAACTAAAACAATTGAAAATAGTTTATTTCTAAAGTAAATGATCATTTTAATTATTGAATGTGTCATGTGTTATTGTTAATGACTCTAAAATAACCTCTCTCTTTTTTTTAAGAATAAATAACCAAAATTATATAAACACCTTGAATGAGCCACTTGTTAGTTTGTTTGTTCTCTGCATGTTTTTCATTAGTTAGTTTGATACATTAATGTGTATTAAAAATGCAATTTTACATGGAGATTTATAGGGTGAGAATTATATGGAGATTCCACCAGACTTTGGTATCATAGGTGGAACCAACAAGGTGTGTCGATTGAAGAAGATGTTATATGAGCTAAAGTGATACCCTCAAGTCAGGTTTGAAAGATTGACAAAGGTCATGATAAGATTGGACTACAAGAAAAGTCCAGGAGATCACACTTTGTTCTTCAGACATTCACAAGAAGAAAACTGATTGTACTTCTTGTTTATGTTATGGAATGATAATAACCTTGATCACATGTTTATAAGTGGAACAATTCTTACCCGACAAATTGGTTTTATGGCGTTATATTAGACCCACTTTTTAACACGCAAGATTTCTATATTAATTTTCTTAATCAATATCTCAACTTTTCTTTGTTTGAGTATATAAACAATCTTTCAATAATTTATCTCCAACAAAATTATCAAAGAACTCCCAACAAAATAAATATGTTGTGGGGCAGCTGCTTCCAATGCTCTATGGATAGATCCGTGCCTGCCTAACTACAATATTTGATGATAGATCGGAGAAGGGTCAGGTAATGGTCAAAGTAAAATATGTTGACATTTCATAAATACACAGTATTTTTTCTTCTCATATTCAACGGTGACGCATTTGTATTTTACCATATAAATTTAAATTGCAGTAGTAAGTAGCACTAACATATCATATTTTCGACAACTAAGTCAATGAAGGATCAGAATATTGATAAGGACGGGCATGGAAAATTTGGCACATGTAGTTGCGTCTATTGGAATTGGTGATTTTAATAAATAATCAGTGTCCAATTGTTTTGTCATGCTTACCCAACAAAATAGTAGGTAATACCAATTGGTGATTAATTGAATAATTTTGGTTTGTCTCCTAAGAAGGAGAAAGGGTGGAACATGGCATCTTCCATACTCAGTCCGTTAGAAACAATTATTGAAGCAAGTTAGATACATGTTAAGTATAATTGACGTACTAACTAATAATTGACATCCAGCGAAACTAAATCATTTTCATCTCATTCGTCGTCTCATTTGTAATTGTAACAATCAGATCGTGTAAATCATTTATAAGTTTTTTCTTGCGGTGCACTTATGATTTTATTTTCTTTTAGACAAAAAAATCACTTAAAATTTTGATTCAATGAATAAGTGACAAAAATCTGAACAAATGAGTGTATTTTTGGAACTAAATTGTAAACATAAATAGGATCCGAGACTCAAAACATGTTTACTTGCCACAACTTTAAATCAAAATTATTTAAACACGCATAAATTAAAATGATTATATAAGAAAATAATTAAATGATGTGATTATATTAGTTTTTTCTATAATTTTTTTCATTTATGTGTGTCATGATATATTTGATTTAAGGTTGTGCTTAAGTAAGATTTGTTTCTAAAAAAACACAACAATGTGCAAGTCTAATCATATCCGCACTGTTGTTGTAGAAGTAGTTTTTTTACGGTCTGTCAGAGAAAATAGTTGAAGAGATATTTTCTTCAAGGATGATATGAGCTTGGTTAATAATCCATAAACGGGAAGATCCACTTTAGTGCCGGACAAAAACTTCAAGACCTAGTTTGATCATTCACAATAAAAAAATATAACTTTTAGTTTTTCACAAATATAGACGGGGACACTTCGGTCATTAATTGAACTTCCATACAAATTTATCGTTTTTTTGTTTTGTTTTGCTTACATGTAAATTTTCATTTAACGAGTCGATCGATTTCGTCTTGATATCACCTACATAATATGTGATCGAATTCAGGAGAAATATGGTCTCCAACAATAAATTAAAAGAGACGAGTTAGTCCTTGTATCCGATCCAAATCCCGAGATTGTATCTTTTTCCTAAAAAAAACATAAACCTCCATTTTAGAATCTCTTTATATAGTATATAATCTAAAAGAATCAACAACTTTGAGATTAATTAAAATTTAGGTCAAATACCTCATACTGTCAACAATATTATAAATCAAGTAAACAATTGATTTTGCTTCAAATCAAGATGAGAAAACTCACATATGAATATGAGTTTCAAGAACGGTAAATTTGGACATACCAACTTAACATTAAACGACTTACACACTTTTTAACTTCAGTTTGATAAAAATAAGATAATGATGCAAATATTTTATAATTTAAAGGATCCATTTGAAAAAAAAATTAAGAACCAATTTATCATAACCATCAAACTTAAAGAATCGCAAATTGTATCTGAAACTCAAGAGTTTATATTCTCTTATTTGTATTTATCATTATGGAAATAATATAATTAATAAAGATAAATTAGTAAAATTATCTTAACCTTTCTTTCATTTATCATTTTTTTCTTAATTCATGTGAAATGGTTAAATCTAGGGCTGGACCTTGGGGAGCGCAATCAAGCCGGGCTTCTAAAAACTACGGGCCTAAAAAAAAATCAAGTATAATATTCACCCCCACTTAAATTAAAAAATTATATGTTACTTCTTTTTCTTTTTTCGGTACGTGTATGAGTTTTTTCTAAACTCCAGTTCTACTTTTTGGACATAAATTTGATGTTATCAAACCACCATCAATTTGTATAATCACATAATCAATCAATTTGAAAAGCTATTTCATTGAAAGAATCACAACAATCATTTTTTTCCGCATAAACCATTCGTTTTCCCTCTTCCCACGACGTAGGAATGACATTCCAAATAACACCGTTAGGTAAATTTCATCTCTCTTTCACTTAATTTTATTTTATTTTGTTTCATGTTTAGAAGTTCTTATGATTCTGATTTTTTAATGAAGCTCAGCTACACAAAAAAAATTGTATTTTTATTTTACTGGAGTCTATTTTAAAAAGAGAGTCGAACATCATATTTCATAAGAACGGCCCTGGTCAAATCCAAAAGTTATTGTAGAACAAAATAAATAACATTTAAGATATTCTGAAGTTATTTTCAAGAAACGTGTTTAGGAGTTAGTATCCCTCAAAAAAAAAATGTTTAGGAGTTAGTAATTTATTAATCTATATACCTTTTGTATATTTGTTTGTTTCTATATACAAGTGTATACTCCTCTTTTCCCATAATATTACATGAATCTTCGGTAAAAACTACCGGTTTTAGGAAAAATTGTTGAAAAAATATTTTTTTTAGACATTTAAAAATGTTGAGTAGGTTGAATCAAACTAGAGAACCAACTTAGTTCTTTTGATTTGGTTCGAATCTTGAAATAAGAGATAAAGGAATATACTGACTACACTCTTTACTGCTATTTATGAATATGAAAACTAGTCTTTTTATTTATATGGAAAAATGCTAATAAATGTATTTATGACATTGCTTAAGCATGCAAAAATAGTAATTCTAACCTTATATATTGTGTAGCTATAATTTTTATATGTTTTGAATTGTTTTATCATAACAAAATTTCTTTTCCCGAGTTTCTTAAATAATGTTTTAGAACACTTATTAACAAGACCTTAATAGCGATAGTGGGTATTTTTTATTGATTCAGATCTTTTTGCTCCAATAACTAAAACAAATCAACCCGTTACATCTTAAGCTTTTTTTTTTTTTTTTTTACCACACATCCTAAGTGAAAGAATAACTATGGGGATTATGAAGTACAAATTGGAAATATGTAGGTGTAAAATTTGAAAATTATTGAGTAATGTATGTAAATGAATGTTAGAGATAATATTTTTTCCACACTTTTTTCAATATTTTTTTTATTGGATGAAATCAATATATGATCCACCGTATAAATTGACTACATCATTCCTTAAAAAAAAAATTCACTACCGCCATGTTTGGTTGGAGAGAGAGAGAAAGAGGGACGAGAGAAAGAGCCAAGAAATTGTCCACTTCTTTCGTTTGGAACACAAGAGAAACAAGTGATTATGGCTGAGACGAAAGGAAATACGTGTTTGTATAAGTTGATTTAGTCAATTAAATTTAAAACTAAAAGTTATAATAAAAATATTATGTTTCAAAAAAAAAACAATATTTATCGATTCAAATTTATAATTTCTAAAATTACAAAAGTAATCTAATATGTATGTTACTTTCAATTGAAATAAAATCTAACAGGTAAAATAATTTTTATTAAGTTATTTACTAGAAAATTAAATTACTAGAAAATAGATTTAAGTTATTTAAAACATTATACTAATTTTTATATAAGTTTTTCAATTAGGGGTATTTTGATACATTTCAAAATAATCAACACTTCTTTCTTCTCTATCTCTTCTATCTTTCTCTTGTACCAAACAACCTATCAAATCAACTCTATTTCTCACTTATTTATCTCTTTTCACTCTTTCTCACATTTTTCTCTCTTTTTACTTTCTTCTCACAACCAAACATACCCTACATCATCATCTGATCATTATTATATCATATACAAACGATTATCTTTTAGGTTGATGTATTTAGTCTATAACATTGATCAGATACATTAATTATTCAATAAATCTAAAAAGTAATTTATTTCCTGTAGTAATGTTCGAATGATCTAATTTTTTTTATTGATTCAAATCTCTTTTGCTCCAAAAACTAAACCAAATCAGCCCGGTACATTAATTATTCTTTTTTTTTTACTAAACATCCTAAGTTAAAAAAATATAACAATTATGGGGATTATGAAGCAGAAATTGGAAATGTATGTGTAAAATTGGAAATAAAGGATATATTTTTGTTGAGGAAATACTATCTTCGGTCATATTTACAAAAAATAATTAACTTTTTAAATAAATTGAAGAATTTATGCATCTAATCTAGAATTTAAAACAAATACATTAATTATTTAATGTATCTAAAAAAAATTAATCATTAAAATTAAAAAAAAAAATAAAAAATAAAAAAAAAAAAAAAAAATAATAAAATATAAAAAAAAAAAATAAAAATTAAAAAAAAAAAAAAAAAAAAAAAAAAAAAGGACATGAGGAGTATCCTCATATGGGTAATGTATGTGTGCATGCATGTATGTATGGTATGGAGAGAGGAGTGGTGAGTAGGATAGGGAGCATAGGGAGAAGAGTGGAGGTTGAATGGTCAAAAAGGAGATAAGAAGAGATTTAATTGAAAGAAAGAAATTAAGGAAAAAGACAAAAGTTAGACATAGATGTTTGTGTTGTGTTGACTGTTATTATTGCAACACCAATCAAAACCCACATTTTCAATTATTTTCCATTTGTCTCTTCTTTCTTCTTTCCTAATTCCGAATCCCACGGATTTCACTTCCATTCAAAGTCATAGCTACCTCCCTAGCTAGATCCAATCCATTCCATTCCTCTGTAAGTCCCTTCTCCATTCCTTTTTTTCATTTTCTCTCTCTTTCATTGCTTCATTTTTCGATTTTTAACTCTATAATAATTAATTAGTCTATAACTTGTGGAAAATTTGACCCACTTGATTTTTCTCTGAGATCACTCTGTTTTTCTACGTTTCAGCCATTTGGGTTGGTGTTTAAGACCTTAAAGCAAATATTTTTAATTTTTTTTTTTTTTGAGTTCTCAGATTTCAAAAATATGAAGAAACTGTGAAGTTTTTAACTTTTTTCTTTTGTTTCTTACTAGGGTTTTGACTTGAGTTGAAGAAATTTGATGAATTTTAATTTTGACGTTTTTTTTTTTATATATATTTTTTCCTGCAGGGTTGAACTTGAAGAGTTGATTTTGGTGTTGGAGGTTCAGTTTTGAAACCGTGTATGATCTGAAAGGAAATAATTAAGTGAAGTGTTTTGTACTTTTTTTAAGAAGAGATGATGGCATCAGGTGGTGTTGCACCTGCTTCTGGATTTATAGATAAAAATGCAAGTTCAGCTGGTGTTGAAAAGTTGCCTGAGGAGATGAATGACATGAAAATTAGGGATGATAAGGTCAACAATTTTTTTCGTTTATTTTTTTAACTTTGTGTATACTTTTTCTGCAATTTTTGTTCTTGTTCTTGAATAAGCATTTTGGTTGAATAAATTTGCAGTCTATTTATGTCAAAATTGCTGATCTAAATCTATATGCAGGAAATGGAAGCCGCTACCATTGTAGATGGAAATGGTACCGAAACTGGACATATAATTGTCACAACCATTGGTGGTAAAAATGGCCAGCCAAAGCAGGTGTGTGTGTGTTTGATTTATCATTTTTTATAATTATTGGAGAGCTATAAAATCTATGAACTTATATGGTTGTTTTTGCTTTTATGATTTTAGACAATAAGTTACATGGCCGAGCGTGTTGTTGGACATGGATCTTTTGGTGTAGTTTTTCAGGTTAGTCTATCATGTAATCCCTGTTTAATATCTTTGAATTTGAGTAGGTTTGATGTTTTTGATGTATAGTTAATTTTGATTTGTTGTTCTGTTTTTGCTGTGACAGGCAAAGTGTTTGGAGACTGGAGAAACTGTGGCTATAAAGAAGGTTCTTCAAGATAAGAGGTACAAGAACCGGGAATTGCAAACCATGCGCCTTTTGGATCACCCTAATGTTGTATCTTTGAAGCATTGCTTCTTCTCAACGACTGAAAAGGACGAGCTTTATCTTAACTTGGTGCTTGAGTATGTTCCTGAGACTGTTAGTCGTGTGATCAGACACTACAACAAAATGAATCAAAGAATGCCTATGATATATGTCAAACTTTATTCTTACCAGGTATATTTCATTGCATTGTATAAAAATAATTAAGCATTATATTTTTATCTTTTTATAGTTAGCTTTAACTAGATAGTGAAAGTTAGTGTTTATACCCCTCTGTTGGTTCTGATCATCCCTTCTCTTCTTTTCAATTTTTAGATTTGCAGAGCACTTGCTTATATTCACAACAGCATTGGAGTATGTCACAGGGATATTAAACCTCAAAATTTACTGGTATGTTCTTCTGAAAACTTGTTTAATTGCTTTCTGTTTGTACTATTAAGTCTGTTTTTCTAAAATTTGTGAACCTGCACTGTCTGAAGATTTCATGAATGAGATTTTATATTCTATGTTTTAGAATTTACAAATTGATGCTTGCATTCATATTGAATTATGTGGGACAGCTGTTGTTTTGTTTTGTAGTTTTTCTTTCCATGTTTTATTGGATCAACTCACTTACCTTATGAAATGGAGATAGTGATTTTTGGTTCTCTTTTGGATGTTGTATTAAAACAGGTCAATCCTCACACCCACCAACTGAAGATTTGCGACTTTGGAAGTGCTAAAGTCTTGGTTCGTTTCTCTTAACCTTGAAATCCTTTCGTTTGTTTTGCAATAGCTATCTGAGTTTTATAAGGACTAAATGCTATATGGTTTTACAGGTAAAAGGTGAACCAAACATATCTTACATCTGTTCTAGGTACTATAGAGCTCCTGAGCTTATATTCGGTGCAACTGAGTACACCACAGCCATTGACATCTGGTCAGCTGGTTGCGTACTTGGTGAACTTTTGCTTGGCCAGGTAACTAGCTTCTTTGTGTATGCTTGGTCAATTACATTTAGAATTCATGTATGTCAAAACTAATGATGAATTTCTGTTCTTATCAGCCACTGTTTCCTGGTGAGAGTGGAGTAGACCAACTTGTGGAAATTATCAAGGTAAGACATGTTTTAAACAATAGTATAGCAATACCGATATTTACCTTGCTACTAGCTTGAACATATCATTTTGTGCTATTTTTAGTTTAGTTAATTCCGAAGTTTGGTTCACTTGTAGGTTTTAGGTACCCCAACAAGGGAAGAAATCAAGTGCATGAATCCTAATTATACAGAGTTTAAATTTCCTCAAATCAAAGCCCATCCATGGCATAAGGTATGTAATGTTAGTTTGTCAAATTTATTAAACAGTTTGTTGTGTAGTGAACCTTATCTAAAATTTGATTCTTCACCATCAGATTTTTCACAAGAGAATGCCTCCTGAAGCTGTGGATCTTGTCTCAAGACTATTGCAATACTCTCCAAATCTTCGAAGCACAGCTGTGAGTATACAATTTTATACGATATGTGAATCTTGTGCTGCATTTCTATTATTGCAGAAAGCATGTTATTGATTCATTGTGTTGTATTTAATTTTAAACTTTTGCACAGTATTGCTTTCCCTTGCTACATATGTAGTTGGCCAAATTCATCTCTTTCACAATAGAATTTATCAACAATATTTCTGTTATGATTTCCACGTGAATGTTATCTAAAACCATACTTTGTGTAATGTAGTTGGAGGCTTTGGTTCATCCATTCTATGATGAGCTGCGTGATCCAAACACTCGGTTGCCAAATGGGCGTTTCCTTCCACCGTTATTTAACTTCAAAGTCAATGGTAAAAAACTAATTTCCGATAAACCTTACGTCATCATTATCTCTCTATTAAAGTTCTTGGTTAACATTGATGTTGCTTTGTTACTCTGATGCAGAGCTCAAGGGAGTACCTGCCGAGATGCTGGTGAAGCTGGTTCCACCTCATGCAAGAAAGCAATGTGCCTTGTTCGCGTCATCATGAAGCAGCCTTGTGTAGTTATTACTATTATTAAGTACTTTCTTCTTCCTGTGTAAAAGTGTATCTAGTCAAATTTCAAGTGGTTAAATAGGTTATTTCTATTTTCTCTGTCTGATTTGTTCTCACCCAACCTACCATCCAATTTATTATTATTTTTCTCCCTGCATGTAGAAGAAAGCTGTGCTGTTTGAGAAGCAACTTCAGCTTGATTATTACTTTGTAGGATCTGATGTGTTCACTCACCTTAACATGAACCATTGTGATAGACTTGATCACTACCTCACTGAACTAGTAGGAGATGTTTCAAATCTTGAAGTTATTATTTTTCCATTATTATGATATGATAAATTTTGAGTGTTCAAAGGAACTGCTATCGACTTATCATTCATTAGACAGTTGGTAAACCTTAATTATCAACGTCAGTGGTTGGTTTACAACGTAGTTGTTATGGTATGTTCCATCTTAAAATTAGGATGAGACATGTCTTCTACTTATATACACACATTTTCAAGTCATTTGCCATTGTGAGACAACATTTCATGTTATAGTTCATTGCGATTTGAGTGCAATTTTCAACACAAAAGGCTTGTGGTAGTAGCGTCAAAGAAACTAACATGACTTTAAACGGATCATACCCGTGAACAAAAACTTTATTTAAGAGTCTTGTGAAGTGTTTTTTTTTCTCCCACTTCCTTGTTTGGTATACCTGCATTTTGATATCCGAGACATTAGAGTAGAGAATAGACAATGAGATTCAAGAGGATATGGCAACTAGATAGAGTTTTAATCAACAATTGGGTTGAATTCTAGTCTACAACTGGATTGAGCTTAAGTGAACAACTCTTTGCATGATAAATATTTATGGCTATGAGAGATACTTTTCACTACTGCAAATCTTGCATGTTTTTAATATCATATTTTTTGACGGCATAAATTGTCTGGAAATATACTTTTGTTGAGTGAACCATCATTTTGAATCATAAAATTAAAAGTGTATAAAATAAATTTGGAATCTTAAATTTATGAAATATGGAGTTTCAAATTGCTTCTCCAAATTGTCTAATATCGATCAAAATGTCCCCTCTATCTGTTGGAGTTGTTGATGTGACAAGTTGAATGACATAGTGTGTTTGGGATGACTTAATTTTTTCAAAACACCGGTAGGAAACCACGTTGCAGCAAAAGCTAGGAAAATAAGCTTTTAAATTTCCACGAAAGTAGCTCCTTGAAACGTGGATGTGACTTTTCCACCGCCAACCCAAACAGAGTAATAGTGATTTGTCCAAGTCGATATCACGTCAAATTAATCCCTAAACACAAGTTTTCGTTAAAAATTCAAATTGTTAAGTATAGTGTTTTTAGGGAATCATAGACTTCTCATCAATGCTAGTTAGTTTTAGGGCTTTGATGCGAAGTTCAACACATAAAAAATTAAGTTTTTTATGTCTAGGATTTTTGTGTGGCATGACTACAACATGAGTAAGCTATGATGTCGCTTAACGTGACACATCAACATCTCTCATAAAGTTGATTGATGGATAAATCATTTTAACTAAACGTTAAACAATTTAGAGGACTAATTTAATGTTTCTTATATCACAGGTTTCAAATTCAATTTCAACACCAAAACGGTGGTTTAACTCACTTTGGGACAGCATAAAATTAGTAATTTCTTTAAATGCATACATCCGAAGGTCTCAAATGGTGGAAAGAATTTATTTCAAAAAAAAAAATGGTGGAAAGAACTATCATTTCTATAAACATTAGCATTTTTATATGGTGGAAAGACCTATCATTTCGTTCTGTCTACATTATTAATTTCTTTTTGGGAAGGTCTCAAATGAACCCGTATAATGACTTCTGCGGTTGGCCTTCTTTATGCACGCCAGCTCTAGTTCTAGGCAAGTTGGGTAGATGTGAAGTGTGCTCACCATCGAGTCTAGGGCGTCCCTATGAAACTAGAGGTTCGGCTCTTATAGTAAAAATAGACCCCTGAAAAAAAACACATAATTTTTTAAAAGATTAATCTTCTATTTAAATTGAAAATAACACTCGTATAATGATTATTAGCCACCGAAATCAAAATTAGCAATTATTTTTACTAAAGACGTGTTTTTTAACTTACAAATAGAAACATGGAACATGATTTTTTACTTAGAAATTGACATATGAAACATGTTTATTTTTCTCTTTTGAGTGGGGGTGGGGATATTGAGGAATAAATATTTTCTTGAGGCCCATCACTTTGGGAGGTCCAGCTCAATTGAACTCTTTGCACTCCCCAAAGAACAACATTTGACTAGGCTTAAAATAATATAGATTAGTCCCGCAAGAATAACTTGATTGGTAGTAGTAAGAATATAAGAATATTGATTTGCAAGAATTTGACAAAACAAATTATATAAAGTAGGTTGAGAGTAAGACACGAGTTGAGAAGCATAGCACACTGTTTTTATTCACAAACCGATAATAAATTTTGATCGATCAATTCTTTAAATTTTAAGTTGTATCTAGACTTGAACTAAAAGTTTGTATTGTGACAAATATAAGACTACCATTGGTTAAGGTGGTTGTCCATCGAACAAATGATAGTATCAACGGACTAAATCTCTATTTGGTGAAGGGAGTTTAAACTTTTGTTTGCGAGTTTAGAGGGGAAGGGGGAAGGAATTTGGAAGGGTAACTGGAGAGGCATATCTAAATATTTTGTAACAACAAAAACAACAACTCAGGTTGCAAGTCATTCTCGAAAATATTTTATCACTAGTCTCAGAATAGTTTGATCATTAGAAGTAAACACCCTTCTCTCCACATAAAAAATAGCTACATATATGTGCGTTTAACTCGAGGTACAAACATTACTTTCAACTTTATAAATTTTTACTTAATGTGTAACAAATTTTCGCAGCTGGGGTGAGGAAGTAACAAAATGAGATTGGAAGCATTTTCTGAACCAATTGAAGCTTTTGGTCGATTACCAGGAATATTTAGTCTGACTGCATACGTTATCTGCTGCATAAGACAACTAAATGAAATTATAAATTTTCTTTTGCATTCTCAATATTCAGTTCTCAAATTTAATGTGCACCACCTGATTCAGAAATTAAACTAGCAACTCCCATGCCATAAGAGCCTACAGCGGCATGTTCTGTATGCCCCTTAAGCTTACCGGTAGTGTATGTGACCACAAGTAACTTTGAAAATGTCACCCACCTTATTTTAATGATACAGTAACACCAACTAAAAACGTAACACTGGTGACCATTGTTCAGTCGGCGTTTATTACTACATCATCAATGCCTGCTATAAGGAAGAAAAAAACTTAACTGATTTGAGGATAAAATTATTTTTACTGATAATTTTGAAATTATCGGTTTATTTTCACTCTATCTCAGTTTTCAAAAGTTTGTAATAAAGTGCAAATAGTTTTGTCAAATCAACATTCCCTTAGTATTATTAGTTTGTAAATTACACTGCTAAGTCTTATTTAGCACAAGTTCTATGGCAGAAAATTTACTTTAATCGCTAATTACCTCCTACAAAATTCAACAAAAACTTGCTAGACAACAGGATCATGACAAATTGGCAATGTAGCTGTTTCATGCCCTTATGTAGTTCGATATCCTTTTAAGAAAACAAAGTATTTGGCTTATTTGTTCCGGTTAGCTCTCAAAAGTCATTGCCGATATATGTTATGTCTTCCTCTGTAATATGCATCAATCCACGATCTTTTCTGCCGCTCACTTGGTTTTTGTCAGGTTGACCTCGCTGTTGGTTTACAAGAAAAACCAATTACAACCGACAAGTTGACAAATGGTAAAATTATTAGCATGAATCAGAAGTCAATTACATTGCTACTGACCTTTCTCAATACAAATGACATGTATAAATATGCTGCTTCCCATTCATCAGCTGATAGTGTACCTGAAAAAGAAATTCTCTTAAACTATAACATATCGACATAAAACGGACACCGAACATGACACTAGCATGTTGACACATAATTTGAAAACATCGAATAATTGAGTACATCACCAGTGCCGTGCCGTGTCAGACACCAGACACACTTTAATTGAGAGAGAAAAGTGATGTTTAATAAAGTTTAATGGAAATCGAAATAGCATAAGCACAAAGGGTTATACCTTGATCTTGGTTGCCATCCCCCAATGCACCAAGTCTTCGCATGAGGTCCACAAATTCGCTTCGTTTCATGTACTCGTGGACAAATTCATGCGAGTTTTTTGCGAAAACAAGCTCAAAATCATACTGCAAAATTTAATCAAATGTGAAACCTAGAAATTTTAGTTTTAGAAGTTGAAGGTGGGATTAGGTAAAATTTAGCAGTTTCACAGGCAGTAAAATATACCTCTTCAGCCAATGACTTGAATACGTGAAAAGGGACAATCCATTCAGGACAATCAACAGCATCCTGCAACAAAAGGTAATGGCGGCATAAGTTTTAAAAATAAGGGTGTAAATGAACTTAGATACTTGTATCTCTTCGAACACGGCTAATTAAATGTTTGACCAAGTTCGTTAACCTAAATTTGAGATTGAGCTTGATTATTGATATGAATCAAGTTCAAGTGTTACATGCTGAAATTAAAGACTCGTGAATAGTTCGATTAGATATACTTACTAAGACTCTCACTCCTTAACCCAAGACAAAAAAATAAACTAAGCCCAAAATAAATTGATATTATGAAAAACATTATGAAATGAACTACTCCACCAATAAATTGATGATATTGATTTATTTTTTGGAAATAATAGAGCTTTATTGAGCCTTAAGATCTACGCTGCATGGATATGGTCATACAGGTACAATACAAGATTTCTAGAAAAACTAAGGTGTGGATACATTAAAAATATACAAGGAAGTGTTGTAATTTACTACATCATAAATTAAAATAGAATTTCGAAATAAATATATAGAATAAAAAAAATTGGATAGAAAGAAGATAATAACATAGCACGAGTCAGGGAATTGTGATTTATATAGTAAAAAAACAGGGGGAAATATACAATATAATGGAAAAGTATCAACATCATAAAAAACGGCATGAGAAATTTCTGAATGATACCTCCAAATGGAATGTGTACTTAATTCCAAAGGGGCGGGATGATTTAAATTTCTGAATCACATGAGAAATTTGGTTAGATGTAGACTCACACGCCATAAAAAATGATAAAGCAGGATGGTCAGGAGAGTAAAATTACTTTATCAGAAAATTCTTCGTCAAACCAAACCGAGTAGACACTATTACCAAAGGTCAACCCTTCAGCTGCATATTCACATCAGACTTCCATCAGATTTGTTTTCAAACAACAAAAATCACAATGTAACTAAATGAGGTCAGCTACATGGATCAATTGATGTCATATAGCATCAGCAACAACTAAATTTATTTTGAAAGAATGGTAATTAGAATTGTATGTGCATTAAAAACCTTCTCTAAGTTTCTTGGTAATCACATTGGCATCTGGCATAGTTCCGATGAAAACACCTCCAGGACGAAGTAAAGCTGACACATTAGCTAATGCTCGCCGAGCACGTGCCTCTGTAGACCAGGAGTAATGCAATGCAAACTGCAGCATTTAAAATGTTTATCAAATTAGAAATCAACACTTTCAAGATGCAAATAAGTTTGTGAGTTTAATGTACTAAGCTAAAAGAATGTAAACAAAACAGTATGGCAATATTGTTTGTAAGTTGTACCGACAAAACAGTATGGTGATTTTGATATTTGAATGAGAAAAAATGTTCGTCATATCAAGAATATAAATATAAATGGTAGACATATCACTGCATTAACACGTTTCTTTCATTTGTATTAGGGAATCGTTGTAGAACAGGGTCTTCCCAAGAACAAATCTAGATGTAAAGAGTGCAAAAAAAGAAAGGATAATTAACAAGAAAATATGGAACAAAAGTTGATGCAGAGCAACAAGGTAGTTTCTAGGAGAGACTGCTTCTCTAGATATCACATTTACTAGTAGCACACATCCTTTTTATCCCTGCGTAAATACATGAATGATGTATATTAACAAAAGAGTCCATTATTTACCTGGCAACTACAGATATCAAAAGGAGCATCTTCCGCAAGAACTTTGTCCAAGCGAACCTGAAATTGTAAATGACATGAACAATGAAACATACTTTTAAAATCTAAAAAAATACATAAATCCTTATTGAAGCTGAAAATCAGATCACTTTCTCTAGGTGACTAAACATTTAAAAGTTTTAATTTTCTGGTTTTGAAGTTGCCATGTCAAAGAGGTATGGAAGTACAGTATGCTAACAACACTTGTACAGGCCGAAGAAAAATAATAACAGAGAAGGAAAGAAAATTTATCGAAAACGACACAGTATGTGTCAAAATCTTCTTTAAGTTTACCATTGCACATTTACAATCATTTTGTATAGAGTGGTTATGAGGAGAATGAATTTGACGGAAAGAGAGAAAGTTGTGAATCTATTATTCCATCTATTTTTGCAATATCTTCTCGTTTTCATACCCTTTTCAATTTGTTGCCAAACATTATGAATGTCTATGAGTAATGTATAAACCGAGATTGAATGTTATTAACTATAGAACATAAATTTACCAAGCATAAAATTTAAGATTTTAAATAAAAATAGTAATCACCTCATAACAATCTCCACATAAGAGACGAGCAGGAAATGTAAACTTCTTACGTCGCTGATGATGGTCGGCATCACCATTGTAACGGGTACGGCAATCTTTGATCTGCATAGATTGTTGAGCTTAGACTACAAATATATGGCAATGGCAAATAGCTTGGAAAAATAAGGTAAACAATGTTTCACTAGAATTAGGGAATGTATAGTTACATTGGCAAATTTACTGCCACTAGCAAGGACATAAAAATTTATATCGATGTTTTACAATTTGAAATAGAAAGTGTTGTTTACTAAGACAGACTTGTTAAATAATAGAATGAAAGATATAGGGTTCAGTTAAAAGTGTATACGTAATTTGTTATCTAGAAATGACTTGAAAGATGTGTTGAAAAAATCTTTATTTAAATGCATGTTAATATGATTGGATGGAAATAGTTATCTAGAAACGACTTGAAAGATTGTGTTGAAAAAAATCTTTATTTAAACGCATGTTAGTATGTTTGGATGGAAGTGGTTATATAAACAAACCGGATAAGGAAAACCAGTACAAATTTTTTTAACACTTACTGAACCTTCAGCAATGTCAATACCAACATAATATCCAATTTTGGTCTTGTCCCATTTGATAAGATCACCACCCTGGTGAAGAGAAAAAATGAAAGGTAAGCCAAGAAATTGGGAATGGGTTATCGTATATAAACAAGAGCTGAAAACCATTAACACCTACCTTGCCACAGGCAAGGTCAAGTACTGCATCTCCCCGGCGAGCATAGAGTTGAATTAAGACACTCTTAATCTGTTAAATAATAGAATTACATTTATTAAAAAAATCATGTAACACTGGTGACAACAAAATCATATACGACAAAATACTCGCATACCCAATTATTAAGTTTCTTCAAATGAATTATTGGACTAGCTTCTCGTTCTTCCAGGGTCTGGTTGGACCTTGCACTATAATGGTCAGCTACTTTCCGAGCGTAATTCTTTGTGCTTTCATCCTCCAGGAAGTTTTCATCACCTAAACAAAACCAGCGTAAGTTTTCACCAGGAAAAAAGGAAAGAAATGCACACATACTACAGATATGGTGATTGGTAACTCATCATACAATTTTTACGATGTAAAAGCTATCTACTTCTAGTTCTTTCTAGTATTTCAACCAGTATTTGAAATAGCGGTTACAATTGCGTCACGATCCTCAAAATGGTTGAGAATTGCAGTTAAATACAACCGTTGCAGCCTCAATCACGGTAACGTTAAGGTTTTGGCAACAAAAAAAAAACTTGATGCCACAGCCCAAATTGCAGTAACAGACCTTTACTTAAAATCCTTTTATACTTTACAATATTGAGTGATACAAACAGTTCGTATGCAGAAACTTGGTATTACGAACTTTGATATACATTAAATTATTAATTCAGCAAAGCTGAATCTGATACTTTTTTTTAACGAACTATAGTAGCAAAAATGGGAGGTGCAAAGAGCAATACCTTGAGAATTATGTCTAGGCTTAGAATGAGGTGAACCGAACGAGCTTGAAGGAGATTCTCGGTACCCTCGTTTCATAAGACCTACAATGATTAAGTATATTAATCAATTGAGAAATCCAAAAACCCTAAAAATGCACAATAGAGATTTTGAGAAGATTCAATTACCTGTGTTGATGCTATGTTACTCTTGGAGGTTTCGCGAGCGAGAAAGAAGGAACGTGGCGTGGTTTGCGTGAGAGAGGGCGAAGGATGTGAGGTCGGTAGTGGCGCTTGGAGGCTGGTCAGTAGTGGCGGGGAGCGGTAGAAGTGAGTATCTTTTTCTAACAGTTATTCAGAAATGGAATTGATGATCGATTATGATCTCAAACAACAATAATTTGTGGTTCAATTTCATACCCTAAAATCCCATTCCCACCCCCTTTCTCAATGTAATCGCGTTTTTCTTCTTCCTGAAATTTCCCCCTTTTTTTATTAATTTCTAATTTAATAATAACAATAAAACTAATTAAAAACAATATTTTATTTTATTTATTTTAATTTTAAAATTTGTCTTGTAATGTGCCACGTGGCGTGAAATAATTGGGCCACGTGGCACTCTGTTAGTTTTAACTTTTTTTTTAATGGTTGACTAACATAGGGACTAATAACAAACTTTTTTTCAAAGTGCAGAGTTCTAAACCAAACAAAAAAAAAATGCAAAGACCAGTGCTAAATTATGATAAAACTGCAAAGACTTATTACATATTTAAGTCAAAATAAAAAGACCAAATACCACTTTTGGTCATTTTAGTTTGACAAATTCTCAAGTTAGTCTTTTAAGTTTCGAAAGTTTCAATTAGACCCTTTTAATTTGAAACTTTGGAAACTTAAAGGATTAACTTGAGAATTCTGTCAAATTAAAATGATGTATTTGAAACTTTTGAAACTTAAAGAGTAATTTGGGAATTTTGTCAAACTAAAAGACCTAATTGAAACTTTCGAACTTAAAAGATTAACTTGAGAATTCTTTCAAACTAAAATGAACAAATATGGTATTTGGCCAAATAAAAAATAGGCTGAAACGATTTTTCCTCTTTTCATTAAAACTATAAAATTCAACAAAAAAATTCTAACAAACCTAACAAAATATATTTATCTTTTTTAAAGAAACAAAATATGTTTATCTTTTTCAATAACAACAATTTTTTAACAAATATAATATAAATTTCTATCTTATAACAACAATATAATTTTAATAAAGGATAATTTATTTAAGGGTATAATTGAAAAAGATAAAATTTCAGCCAAAAATTCTCATCCATTCACATGTAGTATATATGATATTGTTCCTATTATAGTAGGATATTCATATTTTAATGAGATTTTTTTAATTAAAATTTAAAATAATGTCATTAAAGGATAAAATTGTAAATAAGAAAGTTTAAATGAAGAGTAAAATACGTGAGGAAAAAAACATATCAAAACTCATGTATTCTTTTTATATATAGTATTATAAATACACGTAAGACGGACACAAATATCTACTTTCTTTATTGCACCAACACGTGTAAATTACAAACAATATTTTTTATAAAATTTATGTTTTAATTAAAATTAGTTAAATTTTGATTAAACTTTTGTGTATACATGTTTGTGATGTTTAAACTTTTATCATTTTCAATGAAACAAACAATATAACGTTCTTATAGGAAAATTTGTTTAAGAAATACTTGGAATAATGAAAAATCTAGCCCAAAATATCACATCCCCTTATATATTTATACATGATATTATTTCTGTTTTGTGCTCATATTTTAATGGTATTTAAATATTTTTAATTAATAATTTAAGTTATATTGTAAAAATGATAAATTAGTAAATAAAATATTTTAAATCAATGACAAAATTATATAATGTAAAATTCAATTTAAATTCATGTATTTTCTTTATATATAACTAGCGGAAAGATGAACACTATGTACCCATCTCTCTGCTCTTTTCACTGCACTAACGGTTGAAGATTATGAACTGGTGTTTTTTTATGAAATTTTAATTTTGATCAAAACTAAAAATATAAATGTTTGTTGCTTTCAAGTTATAACAAACCAAAGCAACTATGATTATCTATTTTAATGACACCAACAATATAACAAAAAAAGTATAATCTAATTTTTTTTTTAATGACACTAACAACAATCTTTATTGTAGAAAAAACTGTTTAAGGGTATAATTGAGATAATGAAAAAGTAAATATAAATACACTCATCTAGTCTGTTACACTTTTTATACGATAAGGGAAAAAATCAAACATATATAGATTAATATCTTGTTTGTTATTTTTTTTTAATATTTAAATTTATTCTTGTATTTGTTTGTTACATGTGTTATCTATTCTCTAATTATGAAACTTAATGTCTACCAAAAATATAATCTTATCCCTTCTTAATTTGTTGACACATCATCAAAATTATATCATTTTATGTCTTTTGCTTCAACCTCCCCCTATTTTTTCTCTATTAAAAACAAATTAAAACAAACTCACTCAATAAAACACACCAACTTAATCTTTTTTAAAAGAACAAACAAACTTAATCTTAATCCCAATCAAAACAAATTTTCCTATAATTCAACTTCTAAATATCTAAAGAGTTAAAAATATTATTTTTGTATCCTTCACAAAAATATTATTTTGTAGATTATTAATTATTATATTTTTTAAAAATATGAATATAAAATACACTGAAAAAATGATAAGTGAATTACTTTTTTTTTAAAATAAAATGAATTACTAAATAATATAGTTGTACAATTCATACATGATACTCATAGTACATCTTTATCAATAATAAAATTTTTATTATTTTTACATATTTTTAGTTTACCACTTCGTAATGTTTAATAACGACTATTTCAATGATTTCATCATGGAAACATTACTTTTTTGAAAAAATCATGGGCAAATTACACTAACCTCCCTTAAGGTCTTTTTATATAACACAAATATCCGCTCTATTTTTTAACTAAACGCTAATCTCCATTATTTTTAATCAAATTGACAAGCTCTTCCCCTATAATATAACACAGTCTAAACTATATTAATTCCATTTTTTATAGCAATTAACTTCTTCATATGAGTATGAACTCACTTAATTTTCGATTATTTTTTCTTTCCATTTTTCACTTAGGTGATTTTTCCCAACTTATTGCTCCTTAGTCAAGGTGGTTTAATTTTTAAACTTTAATGTAATAAAACAAATATATCGAAGATATTTCCTTTCCATTAATCAACCACAATGTCCATCCACCAAAAATTTTCTCATTTCTATATTTTCTTTTGATCTCTTCCGTAATTGTAGGTGTTTGATTCTATTTGGTGGTAAAAATAAATGTTGTTATTGTTTCTCTATTACGAGGAAAAAACATCATTTAACTTAATTGTGAAAAGAGAAAATAGGTACCAAAAAAAAAAAACCAAAATGACTAAAATTAGATTGTATATTTAAAAAGTTGTTGAAATGGATAAAATGAGGAGAAATTGATGTGTTTGAGAAATTAGAAAATGCGCTTGTGATATTTAAGAAAATTTCAAGAAAAGTCAATGTAATTTGCCCTTTTTTCATTAATATTGACTTTATCATTATTTTTTCTTATTTTCTCAATTCACGTAGCATTGCAATGCACTTTGATGCATAGCCCCCCACTTCAAAATAGCCCGTGCGGAGCACATGCCTATGCTTAGCACGAGTTAGTTGCTAGTTTGTATCGAAAATCGATGACATTTTTTGAAAGAGGAAAAGACAGCCCAGAAAAATTGAAAGATGTTATTATTTTTTTTTTAAAGAAAGGTTATTTTCTTTATATATGGTATAGAAGTATATAATAGATTCATTAAAAAAAAGTATATAATAGATATAAATATAAATTATTTGATTATTGGGTTGTTTTAAAAGATGTGGATCGACCCACGAACCCGATGTCCCAACCCACTACTACCCTAGCTCAACCCGTTAAAAATTTGGTTACTGGGTCGTGTGCATTGATGTGGATCGACCTACGAGCCTGATGACTCATGGATACCCAAACGCAACTCAACCTGTTGCAACTTGCAAGATTTGGTTTTGGTATTTGGTTTAAGTTTTCGAATGCACATACCACAGACCCGACATGCTAGTATTATCTATTATATTATTATTTTAAGTCAAACAATTTAAGAAATACATGTATATTTTTCACGAGTTTAACTTCTGCCAAAGAAACAATTATGAGTCCTACCTAACCATAATTTCAATGGAACTTCTACGGTACACCTCATAAATTGAGGTGTACCGGTACTCCTGCTTCAAAAATTTATAATTTAACGAGCATTTTATGAAATAAAGAGTTATTTATTAATATTTATATTTCATAAAACATCATTTTATAAGAAAAAACATCATTTCTATTGTTTATAAAAATCATATTAAATTTTTAATATTTTCTCATAAAAAATAATCAATATTCTTTGTTACATGTAACAAAAATTCAAAAAAAGTAAAAATTTTATTTTAATTTGTTGACACTTTTGGTAAATAAGATCTAATTATTGTAATTGTTAATGATAGAAAACAATTATTTTTCTTCAAAAAAAACAACTCGTTTCAATATTAATTTGATGATGTGGTGTACCGGTACACTCAAATTTTTGAATGTACCATAGAATTTGCCTAATTTCATTTACAATAGATTCTTATTTGAAACCACATATTTTTTTAATTTAAAATATAATAATTTTTTCAATCAAAATTATATATATCTTATTTTAGAAGCACAACTTGCGAATTCAACTTGATCCAACATATTCACAATCGAGTTGATTCGATGAAAATTGTTTTTCTGACATTAATAACTTCACAATGACATGAGAAAATTACCGAAAAGTCTCCAGCGGTAGTTAACTACCGTTGGGCTAACCGGCAACAGTTAATTGCCGCTGGTGCTAGCGGTAGTTAACTGCCATTGTGTTCGTAACATAAGAACACACAGAACTCAGCTTTCAGCCACTCTATCATCACCATCTCTCTCAAAAAATTCAAAATTTTCACCCTCTCTCTAAAAAAAACTATACCAAATCATCCAAAAAAAAAAATTCACTAAATCACAAGTAAGTTATCACTTATGTTATTGTCATAAATTTTAGTTAGTATATATGTTTATAATTTTAGTTGTAGTTTAATTTTAAATTTTGAATATTTTTTTTAATATAGTTATGTTGTAGATCTGAAATGTTATTAACAAATATTATGAATACTTGCTATAATGTAGTTATATTGCTTAAATTTATATATTTTTTTAATTTTATACATTTTTTAGGGTTTGATTTTTTTTTTTTTTAA
>Ga0228711_1004136_pt1 | contig 22434 bp, 13 predicted proteins | sample MedpolnodulmetaG_2_FD_177996 | JGI IMG/M metagenome (GOLD analysis project Ga0228711, IMG submission 177996) | Root nodule microbial communities from Medicago polymorpha collected in Santa Monica, California, United States - brown nodules | ecosystem: Host-associated > Plants > Roots > Nodule...
GTGTGTCCTGTTTTTCCTTTATCCTTTAAAAAGTGTAACAAACTAGATGAGTATATCTATACTTACTTTTTTATTATTCCAATTATACCCTTAAACAACTTTTTCTATAATAAAGAATGTTGTTGATGTCATTAAAAAAAAGAATTTATATTATATTTTTTTGTTATATTGTTGGTGTCATTTCATAATCATGATAAGTTTGATTTGTAATAATTTGAAAAAAATAAATTATATTTTTACTTTTAATCAAAATTAAAATTTCATAAAAAAAACATCATCCATAATTTTCAAACGTTAGTGCAATAAAAAGAGCGGAAAGACGGACACTTGAGTGTCCGTCTTTTCGCTAGATGGAAATAGAGATTGTGTGAAAAAAAAATAGAAATTTAACGAGGATTAAAATAGGGTATAATAGAAAGAAAAAAAATCCAAAAATTCACTTCCTTAATTTAAGTATATAATTCTAAAAAGACACTTAAAAAGAAACGATGGAGTAATATATAAATAAAGTATTTAGTCAAACAAGGCCCATATCACGACTTTGAGTTAAAATTTTAAATTCACTTCAAAATATAAAATTTGATGTATGATACAAATAAATTTTGTTTCCAATTGCGTACCCAAAAAATGTTGCAAATCTTGAATTTTTTTTGTTGCAAATCATCATTAAATTGGTATTCTCCGGTGAATTTCGGATATGGGTGCAAAACGACACAGACGTGATTTTTTTAAAAATTTAAGATATGACACGACATAGATACGTCAATTGAATTTATTAAGAAAAAACATATATAGATGCAGAGTACTTGTAAAGAAATAAACTTTAATAATTTATCATTAATATATCTATTCTACCTATACCTATATATAGTGAGCATACACAATTTTAGAGTGACTTTTTCACTTTCAATGTTATCTTTATGTTGACACAAGAAAAATAAGTAGTTGAATCACATATTTTCCACTTAACTGAAGGGGAATGATTTTGGCTATCATTTGCATCTTAATCAGATGATATTGGAATCAATTGATGTTGAATCGGATGACATCTAATGATGAATCGATTAACAACTAATGTTGAATAATATGATGACAACTAATGTTGAATCAAATGACCACTGAATTGGCCATTGGCTGACGATTAAGCATGACTACCAAGTCCAAATGATCTTGGAGGCTATTATTAGGTCTTATTGGGGTTAGAGACTCACAGGTTATGTTTAATGGTACTCTAAGAGGTTGCAACATAAATTTGACCAAGTTCAAAGGCTATACAACTACTTTCCTATACATGTGGCATGATAAAGGAAGTGGTTAAGAGAGAAAAAAATGAGACATAGATGCTCCAAGGTTAGTTTGAATGGCAAAATATGGTCAAACATCTACTACCTCTACCTATTAGCTAGTTGTACAAGTATAATTTTGTCCTTAACTCAATCATATGAACAAGATATGCATGAAGAGTTATTTGTTTAATAATAAAGTGATGGATGGCATGGATAATCGGTGCAACTCTACCAACAAGGTGGCTTTTGGTTACACCCAACATGATAGTTACTACATTAGTGATGTTCGCCTTGACTCCACATGATATGTAATACGGTAGATAGCGGCCAATAACATGGCAAGCAATGTTAGTGTAGCTTTCTTAGTTATTCTAAGTCTATAAATACCTCATCGTATAGATATGTCAAGACACATCAAATCAAGCAAATCTTCTTGTATTTTCTTTATCGTTTTCCTTTACTTTATTTTTATGTCTTCTTAGGTAATAGTTCATCTTTCAACTCTAGACGCTCTTTAGAGCAGTTTAGGAAGTTGCAACTGAGAAATAAAGTTTCTTTCTCTACGTAATCATTATATCTAAAAATGGGTTCATTGTCTTAAATTCAAAATCAGCCTACATAGCGTCTTATCAATCGAAGAACTTATAAATAAACCAAATTATCATAACCTCAACTGATCACATATTCACTCGTCTGATCATCAAATTTTGCACGACGACAACATCTTCATTTAAATTGTTATATTTAAAATTTTATCCCTTTTACATTATTTTTTAAATTATTAATTAAAAAAATGTTATCTCCCATTAAAATAAGAACAAGACCACTACCATAGAAACAATATTTGACACTATTAAAATAACTTATTTTAGTCTTTTTTGCTAAAAAATATCTGATCATAATATACAACATAATAGTAAATAGTAGTTAACTCCCTCAAAAAAAAAGTAAATAGTAGTTAACTACCATTTGAGGTATTAAAGTAATTTTAGAACGTGAGAGATCAATTTTTAAAATTTAAAGAGTAATAGTCAATTAAAAATGACACAATGTATTTTTAGATTCTAAGGACAAGAAGTTTTTTTCCCTCTCCTACCCCTTGGCTGTTTTGCAGTAAGGACGAAAACTTACAAACCCAACACAAAATAGACACATCAAAGGAAAATGAAGGAATTGAGAGACCATTTGATGGTGGCGAAGATCATCAATATGAAAATGATTATGTGGAGGGAACCCCTTGGATTTGCAACGTTATCATTCATCATTTTTCTTTTCTCTCTTAAACGTTCATCGGTGGACATTTGACAATTTTTTTTTTTTTTGTGTAAGTCGCTGTTATCCTCTGTTCCTTTGTTGCATATTTTACCATCATGACTAGCTTTGGAGGGATTAGGGAGGGTTTTAAGTAACTTGTTTGCTAGACGTCTATTGATGTTCCCTCATATATACGACACATGTTGTATTTTTCTCATTTCGTTTTCTATCTGTGTGTGATACAACTTTTTGTATTTCTCGTCGTGAATAATATTAGCCGATTCAAAAAACAAAATTGTTCCTCTAGTATGTGATGAGCAAAACCGTAAGTGTACGGTTTTGCTGAAGTAGTAAAAATAGAGTATCGTTCTGACAGAGAGTTATGAATTGAATTAACTTTTAACAATGATTAGAATGAAAGTTTTAAAAGTTAAAAGTTTAGTTTTTGTTTTGAAAGAAAATAACAATAATAATAAAAAGGTGCCTTGGGATTATTGGTTCATCATAATAACAAATCCTTCACAAACAAACCCTAAACCGTAACTTTATATTCGACGTACTTTCTAAAGACAAGTTTCTCTTTAGCGTATCAAAGCCTCTTTCGAGGTGCAATGAGTGTGTTCCTCTAGCAACCACGCCTATTCTCATGGTTGATTACTATTGGAATCTTTGAAGAGCGAAACTTTATATGTCTCAAGGTTTGCTAGACTATTCTTATGTTTCGCAACCCTTGTCTAAATTCACTTGTTCCAATATCAAAGCTCCGCTTTCGCATTATGAATTGATATTTGAGATGATGAATTAACAAATACCAACCATCCGCTTTCGCTTTATGAGTTTGACATTTGTTAATTCATTATAAAAATGGTGAATTAGATTATAAAGTAGATTTATATAAAATTAGGGTTCATGGCTTGGTTTGATTAGGATTACGTCATTAGACTTATCCAACAATCGCAAGACAAGAAAGGTCTACTCCCTAACGTAGCAAAAGGGTAAAGGGGGCGCGCCACTTTGTCATATTTTTGCACAAGATCTTCAAATTCTTTGCACAAGATATTTTAGTATGAGATCTTCATATTTTTGGCACGAATCCTTGCACAATATATTTTGTATGAGATCTTCATATTTTTGGCACGAATTAACTCCAATTCTCCTTTCTTTTGCTCCAAGACTAAATCTTTTGAATATTTGTTCCTGAAATATAATAACTTGCAATTGAAGTAAAATAGTTCTAGAAGGAAATAAAAACATATTAAATCTAATTAAAATAAACTTAAATATTAAATAAAAGACACTAATTTAATGACTAATTCTTGACTCATCAGTATGTGTAATTTTTGTCCCTCTGTTTCTTTGTTTTTTATATTGATTAATATCAGTTATCTCTTGTAATCAGATATACAACGAATGTGTATGATATATTATGTACTATGAAGTGGGATGAAGCGGTACGGTAAAATCAAATTATACAAAAAAAAATATTGTATTTCCTTCACGACATAAAGCTAACTATGTGAACATCAAGTTATTTTTATGGTATACATTTCCTCTGTAGTTGGATTGCTGATTATCGAGGAAAAACTTTGATTAGACATGTTAGAGCTGGTGATTATATATATTAAGTTATTTTATAAAAATGATTATGTTGTTTCACCTTTATTATATTCTCCCTTTAGAGATGGGAGCTATGTTTTCACTTGAGCTTCGTTAGCTAATATTCTAAGGGATTCAACTTTATACTTCTTAGTCATTGTCTTGTCACCACCACCATCTGTTTTATGCTGAGAAACAACAAAAAAGCAAAAAGAGTCATTTTTCTGTTTTTTAAAATCAAAACACAAAGAAATGTAAAGAGGAGGAAGAACAATAATACCATGTGTTTGGTTGGTGAGTTGGTTAGAAAGAAATAAATGGATGACAAGGGTGCGAATGTTTTGAGTGATAGGTAGCTAACGAAGATGTTTATTGTTGTTTGTGGAAGAAAAAGATTTGATTAAATTGATTGTTGATTTGGAATTAACAAATATTGTGTTTTAATTTAACCGTCGTTTTGATAGATTAAAAGTACAATTTAACCGACGTTTGGATAGATTAAAAGTACAATTTTGTCAACTATACTTTTTCCCAATTAATTCTACTTACTTTTTTTGATAGGCAAACAGAAAGGTTAGGCATCAGGGAGAGTTTGTTACATCCCAACTAGGTTGGCACCCAACAACAACTCTCATCCTATACCGCTTTCCTAATCCGTAATAATATTAATAACAAGGAGAAAGTATGTACAAAGGAGGGGGAACTAGACCAATACCCTCAAAACCAAATAGAAAAATAAAGCAGGAGAAGACAGTAAAAGTTACGGAAATCGGAAATTGATCGGAAATTAGGCATCCCATTCCTATCTCTAGTAAAGTCAACCGACAGAGGAGACGGCATAATGTGGAACCAAGTAGTCTCGGGTAGGTCATGCCCCATAGATGCTAAAGCGTCCGTACAACAATTTCCATCCCTGTAAATCATCCCTGTAAATGTGAGTACAAATAATAGTTAATCCAAGCTGCACGCAATTATGCCAACGATTTCAGAAGTGAATTGGAATTGTCTCGTGATTTTTGAAAGCAAGAACTGCACTGGAGGAGTCACTTTCTAACCACAACCTAGACCAATTGTGGCTAGCAGCATATTTTATAGCAAGCATAAGACCTGTGAGCTCCGCCTCAAAAACAGTCCCTACACCGATGTTGCTAGAAAAACCGCCGAGGAAGGCACCGATGTGATCTCTAAAAAGCCCGCCACAAGAAGAATTAGAACCAATAACAGAACCATCAGTGTTCGCCTTCACCCAAGTGATGGAAGGGGGCTGCCAAATAACTGGAACAATATCTCTGACACGCCGGTAGGATGGGGGAATCCGAAGACTGTTGAGAAGAGCAACATCATCAACAACACAGTTGCCCGTAGAATGTAGACCAGACATAGTCACCAAAGTGGAAATTTTCTCGAAAGTGTGATGCAAGCTAATTGGAGAGGAGCTGAACCGGATTGCATTTCTAGCCAACCAAATAGTGTGTACCGTGTGGACCATAGCAGCTGCGAAAACATCCGTCACTTGCGAACTGCATCTATGCGGAATGCAAGTAAGAAGCGAAGAGAAAGACAGCAGTGAGAAGGAGCAATTTAATTCTACTTACTCTTTTTCAATAAAAATGATTAATACTATCTATTTGTAAAATTAATGTTTTTTTTTAAATAAAGTTTGTTTTTTGTTATCTACAAGCTTAAACTTGCTTCACACAAAATTTTGTTACCTATAATAATGACTTGATTAAAAGTTGAAATTTTATAAATAAGTTGAGAAACATTGTTAAAAATTTCAAGTGCAAAATAGAAGAACAATTTTGAATAAATAATAATAAAAAACTTCATGAATTTGCTGGAGAGATTGAGAGTAACCAACAATTGTTTGTTATGAGAGAAAAATAACCCATCAAATTTATTGGAAATAGAGTGTGTGCGCAAAAAATATAAATTTAATAAGGATTAATATAGGGTAGAATAGAAGAAAAAAAACTGCAAAAATTCACTTCTTTAATTTGAGTTTATAATTATAAAAAGACAATTAAAAAGAAACCGGGGAGTAATCTATTCTATACTATATATAAAAAAACTACCCCTTTCAGTATTTTTGGGTTGAATTTTTCTTTCCAAAAATACCATCAATCTTCAATACAAATAACACATGTAACAAATAAATAAGAATAAATTTAAATATTAAAACAAACGTAACAAACACGATATGAATATATATTTTGTTTTTTTCCTTTATCATTTAAAAAGTGTAACAAACTAGATGAATATATTTATACTTACTTTTTTATCATCCCAATTATACCCTTAAACAACTTTTATATAATAAATTTGTTGTTGGTGTTATTAAAAAATAATTTAGATTATATTGTTTTTGTTATATTGTATTATTGTCGGTGTCGTTGAAATAGATAATCATAGTTAGTTTGATTTTTTATAACTTGAAAGCAACAAACATTTATATATTTTTTAATTTTAATCAAAATTAGAATTTCATAAAAAAACACCGTTCATAATTTTCAAATGTTAGCGCAATAAAAAGAGCGGAAAGACAGGCCCGTGAGTGCCCGCCTTTTCGCTAGTTTGTAAATAAAGTATTTATCCAAACATGGCATATATCATGACTTGAGTTAAAATTTAAAATTCACTTCAAAATAAAAAATTTGATGTATATTACAAATAAATTGTGCAAAAAAAAAAATTGATAAAAATCTTAGAAAAAGAATGTTGTAAATCATCCTTAAATTAATTTTCTCCAATGGAGTCTGGATAAGGGTGCGAAACGACACAAGCATATGGTTACTTATTTTTTTTTTTGAAAGAAAGAATATGATTTCATTTAAAATTAAAGATATGACACAACATAGATACATTAATTGAATTTATTAAGAATTAACATATATATAGATGCAGAGTTATTGTAAAGAAATAAACATTTATGATTTATCATTAATATCTATACCTATATATAGAGGTATACACAATTTTAGAGGGACATTTTCACTTTCAATGTTATCTTTATGTTGACACCAAAAAAAAGAGTAGTTGAATCACATATTTCTCATTTAATTGAAGGGGAATGATTTTGGTTATCATTTGCATCTTAATTAACTGATGTTGGAATCAATTGATGAAATCAGATGACAACTAATGCTGAATCCATTAACAACAAATGTTGAATAATATGCTGACAACTAATGTTGAATCTGATGACAATTGAATCAACTATTGGTTGACGATTAAGCATGGCTACCAAGTCCAAATGGTCTTGGAGGCTATTATTAGGGTCGTGGTCATGTTTTATGGTACTCCAAGAGGTTGCAACATAAATTTGACCAAGTCCAAAGACTATGCAACTACTTTCCTACGTATGTGACATGATAAAGGAATTGGTTAAAGAGAGAGAAAATGAGACAAAAATGATCCAGGGTTTGAATGGTAAAATATGGTCAAACATCTACTACCTCAAATAATTAATAATTTAAATATAATATAGTAATATAGTAATAAGGATAAAATTTGATATCACAAAAGCACATTATAATAGGAGTTTAAATTTGAATGACTAAATAACTTGTTCTTTTTTTACAAACTACTGATTTATTTATTTTTAACTCATTAAAATAGGAACAACACCACTGTCATAAAAAACAATATTTGACACTATTAAAATAACTTTTTTTGAAATACTATTAAAATAATGAACGGTAGTTAACTGCCGTTTGAGGTATTAAAGTAATTTTTGGACGCGAGAGATCAATTTTTGAATTTTAAAGAGCAATAGTTGATAAAAAATGACCCAATATTTTCTTTAGATTCTAAGAACAAGATTTTTTATTTTTTTCCCTCCCCTTTGGCTGTTTTGCTCTAAGGTCTAAGGACGAAAACTTACATACTCAACCCAAAATAGAGACATCAAAGAAAAATGAAGGGATTGAGAGACCATTTGGTGTGACGAAAATCATCAATCTGGGAAAGATTATGTGGAGGGAACCCCTTGGATTTGCATTCATCGTTTTTTTTTTCTCTCTTAAACATTAATCAGTGGACATATGACATATTTTTTCATGTGAATTGCAAAATTCTTTGCATGCAACTATAAAACCAATCTCTCAAGTTAGAAAGAACCGCAACATTCGAGCTCGGAACCTTTAGTTAAGTCGGAAGAGATTCATTATCATCTCATCCAAACGCTTGTGGGAGACATTTTGCATATTTCGTAATACTTCAAAAGGGTTAAAGTAACAAAGAAATAGTAAACAGTGAATATATAGCTTAGAAAGACTGCTAAAAATTAATTTACACATGTATTTTTAGACTATTTTTTTAGCATCTCATTTTTTATAGATAAATAAATGGAAGCCTAAAAGGAAAGAAACTACTGTGGAGAACTAAACAAGTATACAAACTCTCATATTCTCTGCAGTACAAGTACAAGTAGGATTGTAATCATTTTACATATTGAATTACTTTTACACGTACAAGTACAACTGTACAAGTATACTTTCTACATTGGACTCAAACTCTGCAATCAGAAAAAAACAAGCAGTCGCACAGTTAACAAAACCTCGACTGTTGCAGCATGACGATCATATGGCTCTTATTCCAACTTCAACAAATCTAATTTCAGCTATCAGATCCTCATCAAACCACCTAAATTTGGGACTGGGTTTCAATGCAGTCAAAAGTGGGTGTAGTCATCATGCAGTCAGTAAGCTCAAGGCCGTCCGATCACGATCAAGATCGGACGTTCCATATTTCAATGTCAAGAGTAATATTAAATAAAAAATCAAAAACTGTCTTAAGACCTGAACCGTTCGTTCTTCGTTCTTGATCAGAGGTTCAGAGGTGCTGATTGAGCCTGATTGCACCCACCATTGACTGCTTTTTATCCAATCCCCTAAATCTGCAATAGCGTGACTGCAGAGAATCCAATATCCCCGTAATATGGAATACATGCTAACATTGTAAATTAATTGCAGTGCAATAGCACAGGTAACTAGGGAAGGGAGGAGAGACCACTTAGTGAGGCAAATTGCAAGAGACAACAAGGTACAAACGATAGACAGAAGAAAAGCCGCATGTTTGAATACTATATCCATGCAATCAATCCCCAAAGCTGAAAGCTTCCATTATTCACTATTTATTGAACGTGAAAAGCATTCGAGTGGCAAGTGAAGCGGAGAGCAGAGAAATGAATCAAGGATGTTCATTCGTGTTATCTTTTTTATACACTTTTGCTTTCTCAATGGTGTTCATGGCTTCTTCAAAAGATTTCTGAGTGCAAAAATAATATTGCAAAAGTGCAAAGGAAGAACAAGTCAGTAGCTTCACACAAAATTAACGAAGGGAGGTTAAATATCGCAAAAAATTCAACAAAGAAATTACTAATCACTATTTTTATACACGAAAGCCTGTCAGCATGGTAACTGAGATCAATATTGGAAAATAGATAATCATCTGCTGCGATGCTATCAATGACAAGAAACAGTGAAATGTATATATTATTATCATTTGAGTGATTTTTATTCAGTTTTAAAAAATGATATCATTTAGAATAAACATAAGGCTGTGCATATGGACCAACTAATATCAACTCTCAAAATTGATATGGATAAGAAAATGAAACAAAGGAATCATTATACTGGGACATGGTATTTGAAGGATAAAAAACACAAAAAAAGAAGAGAGAAAACCAAAAGCTTACCCCAGAATTTTGCATCTTCCATAAGGATTCTCCACTTGAATCAACAACAACCATCGCACCTAATATAGCTCTGGACAAGAATCTTCCATCAGGTTATCAGAAAAGTATTGTTAAACTCATCAGCTAAATATTTGATAGTTATTTGTAGATACAGATTAATGATTTGAGCATCATTAATTTAAGTTCTTTAAAGCCAGTGGTCGGTATGATAAATATGGAACTTGAGTTCAATGTGCTCTTCTACTTTCTTTTCTTCAACAAAAATGTAACACTAATGCAAGGTGTTTTGAAGTGTTATGTAAACAATATTATTATGAGACTCTCTATTATGATTGGTTAGTATTTCAAGAATTACAGGTTATTACGAAGATGATAGAATGGACCACAATTCTTGCAGATGACAAGTGGTGATTATCTATGTGATGCTACAAACCTGTTCTCATTTAAATTTGGTTATTTGCACAAAGCATATTACTCTGTCTGAAGTATCTCAATATTTGCATTAGCTCTTTATACATTCAATGATTTCACTCTTAGCTTTTTGTTATTTACTGAGAAACTAGTTCCCATAATGTGAATAGTCCATGATGCAATCCAGTGTTCTCAATGGCAGACCATGGCTGAGAGCCAAAATTCTGACATATTGACCATGGCGGAAAGCCAAAAACTGCCACCGATATCCGCCATGACCGATATTTTGACAGCACTGATGCAATCTCAGAATGTATTGTAAATGTTTTATTAGTATTGGATGACATTATGCAAGTTTTTCTCCATAGTTCTCCATGGAATCGAGTAACTTGCACTGTATAGACGATGACTAAAGGAATTCTTAGTCCAGACTTAATTAACACTGAGAACTTCTCATATACGGGAAGCCAAGAACAAAAATCTTGTAAAATCTAGTCAGGTTATTATTGTGAGGGAAGTGAGGTAGACGGGATCATATACGAAGTCAAATTCGTTCTCTGTAAGAACTACTTGAGTGAAGTCTAAAATTAAAACGTCTCTCACGATTCAAAGCGAAGAGTTAAAGACTGGATTTCTGAGTTAATTTTTCTAACCAAATATGCATATGATTCTGAAAACCACCATGTTTGAGAATGGAACAATACATTCACTTAGTATTAAGTCCACAGACTACACTTATGGTTTTCTTCCTTTAACTTTCCTGATGCAAATTAATGGCCAACTCTATGGCGCACAAGAGAAGTCTTGCATCATGCACAGACTAGTTTTCACCATTGGATAAATAAATTCCACCATTAAATTAAATGAGATATGATATGACTTATTGATCCAATGGTGAAAAAGGTATTTGTGCATGGTGCAAGACTTGTCTCACTTGTGCATGTTAGGCAAAGCCCAAATTAATTAGTCAATATAATTCAAACTCATGCTGGAATATTATAACTAATACGACGCTGCAGGGGTTTCCTCTGTTTTCCATTTTGATCTTTAGTAAATATAATATTTTTTGAAATTAATTTCCTACATTCATGAAAGCAGAGTCCCTGTCACTGTAGTTAGAAAATCAGAACCGTTGAATGACGATTGGATAACCTACAGTTGGATTCCCCAATTGAATTTGAAATTTGAATATACTCATGCTCATCTAAAAGTTCACGTGTTTTGGTGGCTGCAAGGAATCCATTTCTGTGATTTTCACTTGTTTTGTGTAATTTTGTTTAGAAAATGGCAGATGCAGCAAACAAAACATCAATAATTACCCAAATCCAAAAAGATAGCACACATCATTAACAGTAACGAAAAACCACCAAGCATAAAACGAAAGGCTTCAAAATAATCACCACTTTTCTGAGATATTGTCCAAGTTAAATAATATGTGAGCAGTCACAATTTTGTTCTTAGTTGAAATGTGTCTCAGTGGTTTGATGATGGCGAGTGTTTATAAACGATTTTGTCTCAAATTAAAAGACACTTCAGTGAATTGAGGAGACTGAATATTTATAAACTACCTTTAGCCTTGATTCACACAGAATGTGAAAGTGTACTGGAAAACTAGCAGAGTTGAGCCTAAGGAGCTAAAGGGCGTGTTGGCCATCCATCTAGCGTCAATGTTCATATCTAAAGAACGATTCACATACTTCTGAGGTATTTGTCTGTTTTGCAAGTTATGTAAGCCCTCACAATTTTGTTGGATCGACTTATTTGAACTTACCTCTAGACTAAGTTTTATGAGACTGTTTAGGAGAACTTATGAAAGCTTATAACATGGTTCATAAGCTGTTTTCATCTAATTTTCATAAGTCCTCCAATATATGGCCCTGTTTGGATAAACAACTTATTTTACAGCTTATAGCATAAGAGCTTATGAATAAGCTACTTCTATAATACAAGATAGCATAAAATCAAGCTATTTTTGAGTAATCTGTAAGTTGTTTTCATAAACTATCTTGCAGAGCTTATTGAAATAAGCTTAAAACAACCCATGAACATATAATAAGTTGTATTCATAAGTTCTCCCAAACAGTGTCACAAGTGCTTATGCTAGTATATAAGATCACATAATTCTATCCAAACAAGTTTATGCTAATACATAAACTTTTATCTTGAGAAGCACACATGCTATAAGCCGTTTATTCAAACAGAGTCTCAGTTTATCCCAGTGAATCGAAAACAGCGAGTGTTTTATAAACAAACTCCTCTACCAAACAAAAATCTTCCCAAAAATCCGTATTTATAAAATTCAACTCTAACAATATCAATTAACAACAAAATTCACAACAACAACGAGTTTTATCCCACTAACTGGGTCAGCTACATGATCAAACAACGTCATAATATTCTATCATACGTCATATATATGAAAAATAACATAATAAGAAACCAAAAGATTGTCTTACGCTGCGAATCCAAGATTAAGAAGCGAAGACCTCGCCGTCAAAATCCGAATAAAAACACCAAATTTATCACCAAAACCACTACTACCACCACCACCACCAGACCCACTTCTACCATAATAACTACTCCCACTTCTTCCATATCCATAACTATACTGAGACTGATAATAATAGTTACCAGCACTTCCTCCACCACCACCACCACCGGCCCGCCACCGGTAATTAAACTCAGCACGTTTCCGATCATCCATGAGAACCTCATACGCTTCAGAAACCTGCTTAAATCGAATTGTTGCATTATCTCTAACGGATTTAGATGACTGAGAATGCTTATCTGGATGAAATTGAAACGCCAATTTTTTGAATGCGATTTTGATTTCTTCTTTTGATGCTGTTTTGTTTAACCCTAGAACCTTGTAATGATCCATCATAGAGATTTTGATGTTTTTGTATGAATTGGAATTGGAATTAGATTTTGGGATGAAATTTTGATTTTAGGGTTTTTGAATTTTCTTGAGGGAATTTTCTCGGGAAAATTGTGAGTGAGAAAGGAAAAGGAAAAGAAAAATTCATGGCGCGAAGAATTGAGGCGTGGCAGTGTTGTAACCGCTTCTTTGTCATTTTCTTATTTCTATGGAAGGTTCATAAAATCTTTCAAATTGAGGGACCAAAGTGCAATTAAAGAAAGTTTACAAATTCAATTTTTAATAAATAATGTGGGTATCAATTTCGTGATAAAAAATGATAAAATTCTAGTGGTTAAAGAACATTATCGAAAGACTAATTGTTATAGATTTTAATTGTTAGGTAAAACAATTATTTATCAGACTTTACTTACTTATAAATCAACCTCAAAATTATTAATGTCCTCTTCCCCCTATAAACGAATAGTTAGCATAAAAAGTCTATTAAGTTTTTTTAGTCGATCTTTAAAATAGATATAATTTTCAAAAAAGAAGTGTTTTTTTGTCTTAACTCCTTGATTCTTTAGAGAATAGACTGATAATCGAAAATACAATCTATGTAAATAAAATCTTCTCCAAAACCATATTGTTTTTAACTCAATGAAATCGACCTTGTGAAACTAGGTAGGTTGACAAATAAAAAATGTGTAAGATAATTCATATTGGGAGGTCATGATTTGATACAATTTAAAGTGCAAAATAATTTTCTTTTATAGTTCATGCTCTTATTGTTGTGTTGACCTAAAACAAGATTGTTTTACTAAATAGTGTATCACAAAATAATATCAATTTCCTATTTATTAAATAGTGTATCACAAAATAATATCGATTTGTTAAACCGTTCTACTACACTATAGTGTTGTAATTCGTTAGAAGTCGTGGTTCTTAAAACAACCCTATAAAACCAGTTTGTGAGGTGATGATTGACCCTACTTATAAACATTTACTTTGACTATTTCTTAATGAGGCGAGACTCTTTAACACATATTACTTCAATCAGACTCTTTTATTGATACAACATTCTATGTATTACAAGAATATGTTTTCTCAAAGTCTAAAATTAACACTCCTATAATGTTACGTCCCCATGAGCATAACTCAGTTGGCAGAGATATGCATTATAATATGTAGGGGCTGAGGCTCGAACCCCAGACGCCCCACTTATTCACCTTAAAAAAGGTGAATTCTACCCACTAGGCTATTTAACAAAAAAAAAATTTGACACAAACTTTGTCAAGTGAAAGTGTTGGATCTATTTTCTCCTTCATAACTATTCAACAGGGGTAAGGTTCTGTATATATTAATAAAATAACGATATATGCAAAGTTTTCACACGTAAGTAAAATTTTAACATGAGTGGTAAAGTTTAAACATGAGAGGATTAAAACAATATAGCCTATAAACAACATAATAGTCAATATAGCACATTTTATGCTGTATTTGACAAGTACAATTTTTGAGATACTAGTGCATATCTTATGTTTATAAGTTTTTGGCAAGTACAATTTTTTAGATTCTTCAAAAAAAAAGAGTACAATTTTTTAGATTATAGCACATATCTTATATTTATAAGTTCTAACAATCCTTCTCACGAACTTTTTACAAGCTTATAATATTTTTTATTTAGGAATTATAAATAGTGTTTGAGCTTATAATCTACCATTTTTTCTCTAAATTTTACTTATACTATTTTAGTTGAAAAACTTAAATATTAACTAAAGATATCTTTTTATGTCATTTCATTAGTTTTACCAAACATTCATTTCAATTGTTTATCTGGTATTCTTGTTATAAGCTAATCAACTATAAATTTATCCAATATCCACAACTTTCCTACCAAGTCTTCACGTTTGAAAATGTGTCTCAAAAGGACTGGAAATGCACACAAAAAAGTGATTTTCATGTAGCTTGGTGACGCATCCTGCATTTTCCCACCATAGGCCCTCGAATCAATATGCTCCACTCTTCAAACTGAATTTGATCCTAAACTAAAGAATAAATGCATATTTTTTCTGTGGGACATGCTTAGGCATATTGGTCACTATCGATCTGGCTTTGTTAATACTCACATTCTCAATAGAATCATAGAATACTTCTCGATTACGAAGCGACAAGGAAAGGCTGCACTTGAAGTTTTTCATAGTTTTGATGATATATTTGAGTGTGTGCCAAATCAAGATACATATTACTTTACACTGCATGCTCTTTTTGACGCATATTGGTGATTCATTCATAAACCCTGCTTCTTGATGATGGCGAGGTACTTGCTCGCTGGTTAACTTGGTTTTCTGAAAATACTATGATTAAAGAAGTCTATGCTCTCTATCTGGCGGAAAATGAGAAACGGAAAAGAAACCCAAACTGGTCACTAGAGTTAGTTATGTGTTACTTTCTCATGTGATCAACTTACTTTGTTCAAAAGAAGAAACTGTACATGTGGTTTTGGAGGTGTTGACTGATATAAATATACCTGGGAAAAACCAGACTAAACTAGGTCTTTGTAATGAGGTTGTCAGAGCCTTGTGTCGGTTTAAAGATTTCGATGCAGCCAAGAAGTTGATCTTTACTTTAATGATTGCAGATGGTCTGCTGCCGTGTCCTTCAAAAAAAGTTTTCAATCTGATTATTAGTGCCTATGTTGAAGCGGGGAAATTGGACAAGCTTTGGAGATGGTGATGCTAATGGAAAGTATAGGTTTATACACTTGTGATGCTCTTTTGTGTGGTTATTCATTTTCATATTTTATGAAAGTGGCTAAGAAGATCTTGGGAGAAGCCAAAAAGAAAGATTGTAAGTTAATCACTGGTTTTTTGTACCAACGCTCATTGATAAATATTGCGATTGGGGGATTTTTGACGAGTATGTCAAGTTATTTACTCAGATGAAGGGTTTTGGTGAGGTTCTCAAGTTATGGACTGAGACGAAGGATTTTGGTTTCTCCATCAATCTCGAGGAATATCACACGTCGATCCACTCTCTTTTCTTGAAGGCTATGGATAGGAAATTGAGAAGAGAGCAGCTGGAGGAAATGGAGCCTATGGATAAGAAAATGACAAAAGCGCAGCTAATCAAAATGGACTCTATGGATTCGAGAGTGGCAAAAGAGAAGCTGAGGAAATGAATCTTAATATTAGGGCATCATTTTCGTAGGAGGTTAAAATATTAATGCAAAAATATTTTAGCTGAGAAAATGTTAGGAAAAAATGGTTAGGAGTCAATTGAATTTTTTGACTATTTTATTATATTTAACTCACTCTAAGTTGCCTATGTATAGATGCTTTCCTTTCCGATAATAATTTCATTAACTTTGGGAATATGTCAAAATCAAATTTATGCTTCTGAAATCACTTTTGAATCCCCTTACTCTAGGTTGCATTTAATGTTTGGACGAAACAATATTCTAGATAGGGAGCACTATTTTTTACGGGATTTAAAATGCTTTACTTTGATATGAAGTTGCTTACTATCTGTAATAGTATACCTTGTTACGGTAACTTGGAGCGAGCTAAAGATCAGTGATATATTTTTCTTACAGTGAAAGGAAACTACTGTGTAGAAAAGTTAAACAAGATGCTGTGTAGAAAAGTTAAACAAGAATTATGCATGGCCTCCATTATTCATTTTTTAAGGTTTCATGCTTGTATTCTTTTGGTTGCTACACTGCAGCGGCGGCGGCACAGGCTGCAGTTAGTCATTATGCACCACTTGTGTTTTTATGGTTACTTCACTACAGTGGCGGTGGCACAGGCTGCACTTGCGGTTGTGAGGCTAAGTAGCCATTGAAGTGGCCCATTGTTTTGTAGAAGCAGCGAGATAATTGTTTGCAAAAGTTCTAGGATGCTATATAGTTTGCTGGATGTTCTATCAGTGCTTAATTTCAATTTTTATATCATTTATTTCATTCAGGTGCCGAAGTATCATGCTTTGGTTAAGATACAAGCTCTTGTTTGAGGGCATATAGTTTGAAAAAGGGTTGCTGAAACTCTTCATAGTATGCTGGCCCTGGTTATTTGGGACAATGCACGAATTGCTTAAATTTTTCAATTGATGTAGTACATTGTATCACATAGCTACCTTATCAACTATAATGCAAGAATTGCTTATTTTTTTTACTGTTTATGCAGTAATTTTGTCTGTACCGTACAGAGTGGCAAGTACCACCTAAATTTACACACACAACTGTGAAGTCTAGGGTTCGCCCCCATGCAAATGTGTCAAGCCTAGTAATATCATTTGTACATTAACCGTTGAAGGCTATGGCTGATATGTTTTTTTTTTTGACGAGAAGCTATGAATGACATGTTAAATGAACATATAAATTTCAATGTGGATTCTACTTCAATGGTACATCATCGCGAACTAATTTTGCATATGAATTTTATGAGTGACAGTGCATTACAAACTTGATGCGTTACCTTTGTTTTGGTGATGTGACATTCATGTGAAAGGAAACATATTCGATTGATTGTTATGTCAATGGCTAATGGAAAAAGTGAATGGAGTGACCAATTTGACTAACGAGTTGTAATTTTAGTGATATATTTACCAAAATTGTCGAACAGAAACACTATTTTGTTTGATACTCACAATTTCGAGTACTAATTTACGATTTCACTCATGAGTGTTCAAGAGTATAATTGAGTGAGGAAAAGTTAACTGAGTCAATCTTGACCATTCAATGTTATTATATTGTGAATGGTCAATATTGGTTTTACTGAAACTTAATCTCAATCATAATTGTTGTTGCGGTTGTAATTTTGTTGCGATCTTTGATTTTGCAAAAATTGCAGTGTTAGCGGTATTAAAAACCTTAAATAAGTTTAGATGAGTTGTGTCTCAGAGTCAAATGAAGACCTAAATTAAGGAATAATTTGGTGAGAAATAAATCATCGAAGAACTAGTGACAAATAAATCTTGCAGCCACAGAGCTTCATTGGAAATTTTGGCTGATTTGAAGGTTTACTCTCTCAAGATATGTACACACTTCCATATTCTGAAATAGCAGTGTTCATGTTCTGAGAAACGTTCATGTTAAATTATGGAAAATCAGTAAACTGGCTTAGTACTTGCCGGCACAAATGATCTGAACTTGCACTAAAATGATGGCATATCATTCTTTTATCATCCACTATGCATTTTAAGAATTCAATCATGCATACTACTTTTTGTGGATGGATGATATCTTGAATTAAGATTGGAGCACTTGTTTAAGTTGAATTTACTCTGATATGCAAAATTTTATGGTTTGATATATAAGCAAAGCATAATCATAATAAGTAGTTTGGATTGTGGTTGTGTGTTGTTAAATAGAAGCTACATTGGCGGTGTAGCGTAGCGAAATTTGAAAAAATCCCTATTGTTCCGAAATACGCTATTTAGTACAAAATGTTGTGAAATAGTACTGTTGTGTAATAAGTTTTGAACAAACCACTATTTTCTATGAACTGATAGACTTTGCTTGATCATGTATATGCAGGAAATTTTACGGTCCAGGAGGATCGTATACAATGTTTGCCAGAAAAGAATGTAGCCGAGCCCTTGCTCTCCTATCTTTAAAACCTCAAGGTATTAACGGGAACCTCAAAGGTTTGGACGAGTCAAAGATCACAATTTTAGAGGATTGGAAATCTAAATTCATAGATAAGGATCCAAAAGTTAGTTAGCTTGTTCCAGAACAAAGATCTCAGCAAAATGAGCACAGTAAAGAAGACAATTTGAAACTTGCCCGAATGAATGCTAGGAGTGAGCAAAATACAAATATGTTATGTTGTTGTAAGTATTAGGTTATGTTGTGTAATCCTCTCATGTTAAAATTTCACATGACCTGTGAAAATTATGTATGCATATCTCTTCATAAATATGTATAAGAACCTTACCCTATTGAATAGTTATGCAGAAAAGAAGATCCAAAACTCTCGCATGATAAAGTTTGTGTGAAATTTTGATTTGAGAAAATATATGGTAATCTAGGGAGTAATGTACCTTAAAAAGCGTCTGACTGAAATATCGTGTTGTCAAATGGCGGCACTATGCACAACGGAATTTTAACAAAATGATGTTGTACTATTTCTATCTATGTTTCTTTCTTCACGAATTCGTCAGGAACGTCTTTGGTAACAACATACTCTACTTGAGAGCATACAGCCACTTGCATGGCTGTATCATCAACAAGCTCTCTAAAAATTTCACCTTGGGAGAAAAAATCTTTCTCGCAGTTTACCTATACAAAAACACTGATCCTGCTGTCATGGATGTAAGAACCTATCCTTCCTTCGGAAGTTGCTCTGGCTGCTTTCTTGTCTGCACTCGCTAAGCCTTTTTTTCTTCCTAAGGAGCTCTTGTGCTTTGATAATGTCACCTTCACTCTCTGATAGAGCATTTTCGCGGTCCATCATTCCAGCTCCTGTTTTGTCCTCAGGTTGTTTCACAAGTGCAAGTGAGATAGTTGCTGCAATCTAAAGAGGGAGCGTAACAGACATTTAACAATTACAAGTTATTTAAGAATTCAAAAATAGGTCAACGGGCTGGAAAACCAAGACCTTGTTTCGATAAACAACCTAATTAAGGCTTATAAGATAAGTGCTTATATATAAGCTATTTTTATAACAAAAGATAAAATGAAGTCATACTGTTTTCCTATATACTATAAGCTATTTTCATAAACTTTTCTCGACAACTTATGGAAATAGGCTGAAAACAGCTTTTACGGACATGTCATGAACTGTTTCCATAAACTCTTCCAAAAGTGCTTATATCAGTATACAAGTTCAAATACATCAATCCAAAAGAGGAAAATGGAAATATAATTTATTTTTTCTCTTTTACATGTAAAAACTGAAATACATGTATAAATTCATATCTGTCTAACATATTTACTTCTGTTAGATGAAGAAAAATTGGAATTTGTAAATAACCTTTATAAATCACCAGTTTGTCCACTGAAACTAGAATCAATTTCGTTGGTCTCTAGAACAGCTCCAACATTGTCATCTATTTGAAATTTAAAGGAAATATTGTTTGGTAAGTTAATCAGAAAAACTTTGTACATGCATCTTATTGCATAAAATATGTTTGATTTTAGTTGTATATTCGGATAATGACATACAATAAATATTTGCATATGTAAATAAGAATGAGATAGAAGGGCAGATAGAGAGTCAGATGAAATACAAGAACATGATTGTACTTGGCAACTTGATTGCCTCATTATTTTTAATTCATATCTGAAGCTATAAGTGTTCAATGGAGCTGAAACTTATTTTATATGAAAGCTAATCCAGAGATTCTTCTTTCATGAATACACCTTAAGCAAGTCGGATTCTCAAAAGGTGAAAATGCAGCACAAGACGCAATTTGTACAGAATGACGCTGAGCGCCCCAACCAATGTTGGACACTTTCTGAAGTGCTGTTTTGATTTAGCCAGCGCCCACTTTGACATTGCGGAGCACCACACTCCTGACTTGCGCCATTGAGAAAATAATTAGCTTTATTGAGACGAATGACCTTCTTGTGATCAATCTGTTGTCCACTTTGTTGAGACTCTTCATGACTTATGAGATGAATGATTCTTGCACATCCGAGCCAATGATTTTTCGTAATTCATCGTTTAGTTGAACTCTTGTAGGTCTTGTTTGCATACCCAACGATACCCACAAGTCTTCACTGTCATATCCAAACCTTTACCCCGAATAATGTCACAATGGATTTTTCCAAATCCATCATAGGACTCTCTAGGGAAGTAGATTATCCATAGGTGACTTGATTTAATCAAAACAAGAACTCCATTGAGAATTACTTGAACCCTCATACAGCTCATCTTACAGGAATCAATAGGATCGAAAACCAGTTCCATACGGGCTGGCGATGAAAACCACCCATGATGAGGTTCCATGGAAAGTACTGCACAACATACAAAGCCAATGATATTATTGTTATTGTCATGCATAATAGGAGATAGGTCTATTGGTATCGAACCATCCACGCTTTGATTGTTTATCCAACTTGGTATTTCACTTCCTGGCGTAACAATTTGAATCCTATCAAAGTAGGATGGTGGGTTTGCCTGAATGAATTGCATCATCCATGAAAATGTCATGCTACTGCAATGTTCCTTATCACTCAATTCTGGACAGTTGAAAATGACCAATCCTGTTGTCGAGAAAAAAATGTTCTCATTATGATCCCGCTCGATAGTGGTAGAAAAAGGAAGTTGAGGCAAAGACTCCAACAACCTGCAATGTTCCAAATTTAAATAAACAAGTTTGGAAAGCTTCCTCAAGCTAGGTAGTGTCACAAAATTGTTTCCCCCTAAGTTTAATCTTTCTAGCCACCGTAAACATTGAATTGTATCAGGCACTTGGCTTAGATGGCAATAGCTAATGTCAACTTCACGCAAACAATATAAACTACGCAAGGAATGCAACAAATATGTGAGTGCTGTGGGAGCCGAAAAGAATGAATTGTCAAGCAATGTGTTCCATTCGAAGACGGAGGACGTTGATCGGGAATGTGATGCATTTTCACTTATATCATGCTGCTGCTTCTTTTTTGAGGATATACCAGGCTCCTTCAAATGCCATGGATCGTTAAACAGTTTGGAACAACCACACATATTTAGATCTTTAAGAGAGCTAAGACCGAATATGCTGTTGGGTATGCTTACTAGACTTTCACAATCTTTTACGTTCAAGTAAACAAGCTTTCTTAGAAGTCCAATAGATGGATCCAACTCCACAAGTTTTACACATCCTTCCAAATCTAACCACTCAAGATTCGGGAACCCTGCAAAATCTAGTATCTTTACTAGCACTCGGGAGTACCTTAGATCCAATCTTTTCAAATTAGGAAGATACTGTGACATGAAAAACCAATAAAAATAGAGCCATTACTTTGTTTGTAAGAGAATTGTGTCGAATTTGTTTATTTTTCTAAGAGAAACGGTAATAATAAGAGAGTTTATAGTACCTTCTTGTTTTTCCATAGTTGTTTAATGTTGCTCCAGTTCAAGATCAATTGTACAAGTTCATTGGCGTGAAAACTTGATGGCAAATAATTGAAAGGATATCGATACCACTCAACATATCTTAGTTCGTTCGAAAGACTACATGGTAAGATATTCCAACCGTATTTGATGATGAGCAATCTAAGACTACTCATTTTTGACAAGTGTTCAACGTTCCAATATACCCTCTCTTTATAATCAACTTCATCATTCAAAACTATTGCTTCAACATGCTTTTCCTAAAGAATTGCAAAAAAAAAAAAAAAAAAA
>Ga0228711_1004137_pt1 | contig 22434 bp, 10 predicted proteins | sample MedpolnodulmetaG_2_FD_177996 | JGI IMG/M metagenome (GOLD analysis project Ga0228711, IMG submission 177996) | Root nodule microbial communities from Medicago polymorpha collected in Santa Monica, California, United States - brown nodules | ecosystem: Host-associated > Plants > Roots > Nodule...
CAAGCTCTAAAGATTTTTTATACTAATAGTATTCTAGATTTCAATTTTTTTTCTTCATTAAATATGATTTTGTAAGGCTTAAATATTACTCTGGCCCTCTAACTTGTTTTAAAAGTCCAGGTTGGTCCACTAACTTTAAAATTTGTTAATTTGGTCTCTTAACTTATTTTAAAAGTCCAATTCTACCCCTTAACTTAAAACAAGTCAATTTGATCTTTTAATTTATGTAAGTTAATGCAATTCAGTCCATTTACTTGTGTAGGTTAATGCAACTTGATCCCTCAGGAATTGGATATGATAATATATTTTTGTAAGTTAAGGGACCAAGTTGTACTAACTTACAAAAATTAAAGGACCAAATTGATATGTTTTAAAGTTAAGGGATAAAAATGAATTTTTTAAATAAGTTAACGTCCAAATTTATCTATTTTAAATTTAAGGGACCAAATTGAACTTTTGAATAAGTTAAGGGTCAAAACTGTTATTTAAGTCTTTTTTTAAAACATAACTATATTTTGACAATAAAAATTAGAAAGACATTTTCATTCTTTCTTACAATAATTTTTTAAGTAAGTATATTTTTTAAGCATTCGTTGAAAATATAAGTCTTGGCTAAGGAAAGATATTTTTCATTCATCAATACAGTCAATACTATACTTTATAGTGGAGGTAAGAAAATAAGTGTATGTCCGACTACTAAATTGAAAAGTTTAGTGTAGATTCAAAAAAGATTATTTGTCTTTCGGCTGAACTCTGATTTATTGGGTTGATGGGTCTCTTTTCTCTAATAACAGGAGAGTTGGCAAAAAAAAATAAAATTGTATCATGTTGAAGAGACGTTTTAATCTTAATAAATTTATCCTATAAAAAAATCTTAATAAATTTATAACATAATTAATGTTTTAGAAATTCCTCTTTAAAAAAATAAATTATAAAATTTTATATTAATTTTCATAGTTTGCACATTGCTAGAATAAACGTTTGGCTATCTGCAGTGACTAATCTCTTTCTTTACCGACCCCAACCACAAGCTATGGTAAATTGGTTTTATTTTTAGCTACCATGATATTGGTACTAAGTTTTTACCGTCGTATAATAGTGACTAATCTTCATTGAAGAATCTGTGGGACGTGTGATTTCTCTCATCCTAACCAGATTTTTTCTTGTCGCAAGAGTAAAAAATCGAACGTCTGACACAAGTTTTTTTTTTTTTTTTTGAAAACTTAACACTTAAATTTTATATAAATTTCTCTCTTGAACAAAAAATGTTTTCTATATCTTAGGGTATATTGACTGAATAGTAAATATAGAAGCAAATCCCCTCTAGAAAAAGAAAATATAAAAGTAAATAATTTTTTTTTTGAAAGAAATATAAAAGTAAATATGAAACAGAATATTTTATAAAAAAAAAGAAGATAGAAAAGGAATATTACACTTGACCAAAGAAAAAAAAAAGAAACGGAACATACATATAATAATGGGACATAAACTATAGGTCTTTTTCTTTTTTAAAGATAAACTATGGGTCTTGTTTCTTATTGAAATTTTTTCCAAATAATAATAATTCAAATATTTAGTGCTTTTGTCATTAGGACAAATATTTAAAGTATTTGCCTGTTTACACCGTCAGAAGAAAAGTATTTGCCCTTTTACTGTTATTTTAACCTTAGTCCCCTTATATTCCTAATAAAACATCTTCCATGTAATCTTTTATTTAAACCCCACACTACTCTTCACAAACCATCACAGTAACACGAGATCTTTTTCTCTTTTAATTTCACTTATCTAATCAACATGCAAGGGTTCATCACTTTTGCTTTGATTTTTGGTTTTATTTTACCTTGTCTATGCACAAGATCGAATGTTGGAACTAAAAATACTATTTATAATGTGATGCAATATGGCGCGCTTGGTGACGGCAAAACTGATGATTCATCGGTATATGTTTTTATAAACTTTTTTTTCTTCATAATTTTAATTAATATATATAATTTTTATGATAAACTTTTCTCTTCTATTATTTAATCTTTAAATTCAGTGTCTTTTTTTTTAATTGGGAAATATTATTAAACGCCATCCCCGCAAGACGCAAGGTATGGACGACATAAGATACAAATGGTGCCCACATATAGACGGTACACCATAACCACCTAAAAACACCCATGAAGATAAACCCACCAAAATACATCACCACGTAAAACAGACTCCTTCACAAAAACAAGCATCGTAAACACGATATCCAGCACCGCCCATCGTCACTACTCACCCCCAAAGAACACCCTCAAAATAAAACTCCCATACCTCTAACACCCAAGCTGAGCCACATATCGAAGAGCACCTGACCAAAGGATCATGTAGCTTCCATAACCTCGCGACCTCCGATCCACCGGAAGAGCACAAAACAAAAGCCCAAAAACCAACTTGAGTCAAAGAACTGACTCCCGATCTCGAATCAAAAGTCATCGGCCCACCAGATTTTAGAATCAAATTAGCAGGGCACCCCTTGCCCCCGGTACACCAGAGAAAAACCATATCAAGTCAAACAAAGATTGTAGTTAGACCCCGACTCCCGATAGATTACGACTATTGAATGCAATTTCGGTCCTAAAATTTTTGGAGTTATAGGCGGATTAATAAAGTTGGGTCATTTTTTTTTTGTCAAAAAAAGAAAGTTGTGTTATTTTTATTGTCAAGTAGCATGGTGGCTAAAATCCCACCTTCTAAAGGTGAATAAGTGAAGTGTTCAGAGTTCAAACTCTAGCCGCTGCATATATTATGCAGTGTACTTACCAACTAAACTCACAAAAACAAGTTGTGCCATTTTAATTATTAGAATTTTTCTCTTCTTGCACTTTATGAAAATATTATAGTTTCTTCTTGCGCAACTTGTCTTCGTAAACTTAATTTAGTTGGTAGGGATATTACATAATATATACGGAGGTCAGAGTTCGAACTCTTGATACCCCACTTATTCACATTAAAAATGTGAATTTCTAACCATTATACTATACTTGACATAAAAAATAACAACTCCATTGAAAAATATTTTTTTAACTCACTTTATGAGAATATTATGTTTTTTTTATAGATATATGGCTATAATTGTGTACTGCCCCTTATTATTCTCAATTATATGTATATATGTTGAATTGTAGGCATTTGTTAGGGCATGGAGTAAAGCGTGTAAAGCAGCAGAGATGTCAACACTCGTCATACCAGCAGGAAAAACATTTATGGTGTCGAAACTAAGTTTTACTGGTCCTTGCACCAACAAAATTCTTATTCAGGTATTTAGTATATCTAACATTCACTTTTAAGACCTAGTTCAATAGTCAATATCCATATATATTATTAGGTTGGATACCTTCTATCAGCTTCAAATTTAAAAACTTATAATTATATGTATAAGTTTTAACTGTGTTTTTAATTGCAGCTTTTAAAATGTTTAAATAAACTGTATTTGTTTTCTATTTTTGCCTTCTATCTTTTTTGCAGTTTGAAGGGAAAATAGTTGCACCCTCAAAGGTAAATTGGAAGGCTCAGTCATATTGGATTAGCGTGCAATATGTAGACGGACTCACAATTGATGGCAATGGTCGAGGAGTAGTCGATGGAGATGGTTCGACTTGGTGGCGATGCAATTGTGATCGACCTGGGGTATGTATCATCTTAAACAATTGACTTCCACACACACCAAAAAAAGTGATTGAAGCACCAAATTAATATATATATTTTTTTTATGCTACAGGTCTTGTTGTTTCATGACTGCAAGGGTCTCAATGTTAGTAACCTGAGTATCAATAATAGCCCACGTTCCCATGTAGCCGTTAATTTGTGCAATGGTGCAACATTCTCTAATATATCTATTAATTCACCTGGTACTAGCCCTAATACTGATGGGTTTGACATTGCTTCATCCACTAATATTTTGATACAAGATTCCAACATAAAATCTGGTACGTCATGTTTATGTTATCTTAAGATATTTTAAACTTTTACTCTGTCTTAAAAAAATACGTCATTTTAAAAAAGAGAGTCAAACATAATTTGTTATGAAATAGGAGAGAATTTTTTTATTTTTTTAAAAATAAAGTAGAACTAAACATCAATCTAAATAAAAGATAAAAATTATTTTTTACCAAAGATTATTACGCTCAAAATATTTAAATATTGCGTAAATTTAATTTGAGTTTCATTGTTTTTAATAAACAGGTGATGATTGTATTGCCGTCAATGGTGGTTCTTCTTTTGTCAATGCTACAAGGATTACTTGTGGACCTGGCCATGGAATAAGGTTTATAAAATTGTGTCTCTAAAGCTCAATTTCATATATATTAATATTTAAATCTTATTTATAACCTTAATATAATTTTTTATAGATAAATATTTACTGTTAGTATGATATACTAGTAGCCAAAGTTTGAATTCTTGACCTCCTCAAATTTCTTTTGGGGTGTTAGTAGTGTTAAATTTCATATTATGTATTTATATTTTTTCAGTGTTCTCATAGAAAAATGTATCCTATGAATAATCAGTGTTGGAAGCCTTGGTAAAAACGGATCTGAGGATAAAGTTTCTGATATTCATGTGCGGAATTGCACATTCAATGAAACTCAAAATGGAGCACGAATCAAGACAATTCCCGTGAGTATATCCAACAAGATTAAAAAAATATGGATTTTAAAATTTCATCTTTATTAATAAACATATTCAATACTACCTATAATATATGTATCATGTATGCGTGAGAAGTAATGGTTTTTCACATATACTTTTTACTAATTATAATCGTATAGACAAATATTATTGTAAGGTTTTTGTTTTATAAACTTGATAAGTGAGAGTAAGACCTATCTCATATTACTGTAAGGTTTTTTCTATTGTCAATAATTCCACATGAAAGATAATAGGCTGACTATGAATTTCTACATTCTGCAAATAGTTGCAGACACAATAAATTAATAAATTCCAAACATGCAACAGTAATACCCTTGATCAATAATGGCTTGTTCTGCGAGGCATATTCAGTAATTTGAACACTATCTTTCCTGCACAAGCCTTAGTTGGATTGAACTTTTGTGGTTTCTTTCCTTTATCATCTCTCTCAGATTAGGCTGATCATTAACCTTCAATTTTTTGATATGATATGGAGTATTACCTTTATCATCTTTAGGTTTGTCTATCCCTTGATCCTTAACTTCATCATAAATTTTAATTGCATTGATAGGGAAAACATTGGATATTTTTTCATAAAGAACCTCGACATAGAATATGTATCTATCCATTCAACAAAAATCTCATCAAACACCTTTTTCCGATAAGTCAATATCTAAGCATGGATACAAACACGGACACTGACACACCGACACCGCTAATAATTTGTGTTGGTGCCGTGTCTGACACTGGAACACGTCTAACTCGTAAGTGTTTGTGCTTCATAGGTCAATATACACCAAGATCTAAGTGTAGTCCCCGAAAACTCGATTCTTGGTAGCTTCATCAAGAGTTAAGGGTGTACAAACACCTGAGGCAATTTCAAAGAGCGTTCTTGGACACCAATATTCGTGTGTCAAGTCCATCAATCTAATCCAGACTAGGGCATGAGTTTGCTCCAAGCTTCAAATTGTACATTCCGATGGACCACACTCTTTGCATGTCATCAATCGATGAAAACTGAAACTCGAATAAACCCAGTCCTAGAGAGATTAGCTTCCAATTTCCTATATCTTCTCAAATAAACCCTTCTCATATTCATCTTTATTGATATCTTGATGTATAAAGAGTCACCTTGAATTGTTATTTTTGGTAATTGGCATGATTGAAACTTTAGGCTATAATGATTGAAAATATTATCGCAAACCATAATAGTTCCAATTTGATCGTCAATATTTTTGCAGGGTGGATCAGGTTATGCAAAACATATTACATTTGAGCAAATCATCCTTGTTAAGGTTAATAACCCGATAATTATAGATCAGGATTATGGTATTGGACAGAAGGTAAAATATTTCATTCTACATTATTCATATTATTATATCTCGTCATTTCAACTGTGTTGGCTGGTTTTATATATAATATTTATATGTGTTGAATTGTGTTGAAATTATTAGGGTGCAAATGTGTCGGTGAGTTCCGTGAAATTTCAAGGATTTACAGGAACTTCTGCTAGCGGCTTAGCTATTCAGTTAAATTGTAGCTCATCTGGTTGTTTCGACATTTTATTAGATCAAAACAACATTGTTTCTGCTCGACCAGGAAATAAGGCCTCTTCTATTTGTACAAATGCCCATGGAACTGCTAGAAATACTGTTCCAAATGTCCCTTGCTTATCAAAGTAATTGTTTTTTTTGCTTTCATGCATGAAAAAAACAATTAAAAAAGTGTATTATTAATAAGTTGCAATGCAATTGAGAAACTCCTTAATAAGATCTTAGAGAGGCTAAAAATAATCACTCAACAATTGCTAGTTTATTCTAGAAGGGATTTTCTATGCACACTCTATTTGTTAGTTGTTGATTGATAAATGCGTGAAACATCTGATGCTCATTTTCAAATGATTTGGTTATAGTTTTTTTTTTAAATAGCAAATTTTATTAAACAATTAAATCTCTGCTCAAGACGAATAGAGACGGCGAAATTAGGAATACCAAACAAAAGACGTCGTATATAGGCGGAACATTCGAAAATAAACACCATAAAAAACACCCATGGAGATAACACCCACCAAAATACACGTCACCATCTAAAACAAACTCCTACACAAGAACAACCACTGTTGTACCATATATTTCACCAATCTTTGAATAAAATCTTTTCACGTATGATAAAATTTTGATCTTCATAACCATCTCATACATTTTTAAATTGAAGAACTAAAATGCACATCTTGTACGGTTAAGGGATAACATTTTCTTAATTTAAACTGCAACATCTTGTTGACATTTGACCATACCAAGAGTATCAAGACATCATAGACGAGTATCAATGTATCATGTGTTTAAATACATACTTAGCCTACCCATGTTAAATTTCAACCGTAAACATCATAAGTTTTAAATTGTAGTAACTCTTTTACTTTATATTCAAAGACAACAAGTTCATATGATTCTATATATAAATGATTTCTTCATGTTTAGTTTTTTTTGCTTACTATCCCATAAATAAGTTATCTTCCTGCGCATGATGTTCAGCTTATCAAGAACAAGAACTTAATTTTCATCACTTTTGAGTTCATAACACACGCAAAAAACTTGGGAAAATTTTTATACCGTGATTACAATATATTTTGGGATAAATATTAAATAATAACCTGAGGTTTTCTTCATGGTCTTGGTAATCGCATTGAATTCAATGCACAGCCTAAGGAGTCAGACATGCAACATGGTCTTCTATAAACCATTGCATCTTCTTCTTTCACTTTATAGGTCCACCAATGAAGCACGGATACGGACACGAACACCGGACACAACATGGACACTGACACAGTGACACTACTAATAATTTAAGAAAATCACATAATTCAATATAATTATGTGTTGGTGTCGTATCGGTGTCGAACGCAACACATGTCTGGTACCGAGATACGCTTAAAGAGTGCCCGTGCTTCATAGAACCACAGCTTGTCATGGCTTAATCACTAGCCCTCGATGGATCCTAACCACTCACAAGAGGAAGGCATTATATATGGAATCTTTAGGGTATGTATTAAACCACTGCTAGAAAATGTACATTTAACAACATTTTCACATCAATGGACAACATACCTGATGCAGAATGGAAGTAAGGATTAGCTAGCACTAAAAATAGATTGAAAAGAAACAAGTTTGCAAGTGACAAACTCGTGAAAATAGGGTTCTCGAATTCACCCGAAATTAAAAAAACTCTCTAAAATATTATTGAATGAATAAAAAGTATCTCTTAGGCTATAACTATTAAGCTTAAATGAGGAAATAACAAAACTCTAATGGGCCGAAAATAACAAACTAAAAAAAAAAACAGAAAATTACTAATGAAAGGTGAAAGAACAGTAACTTACTGTAAAAAGAAACCGATGAAAAATAAAAGGTCATGCACTAATTAGCTTTAGTCTTCTAATTATGTACAATGAAAGGTGAAAGAACAATAGCTCATTCAAAAAAGAAACGGGTGAGAGGTTAAATGTCATGTACCCCTCTTTCATTTTCATTAGTTATTATAGAAGATCTAATTACTTTTACTTATAATGGAATTATTATATGATTTGCCATTAAGAAGTGTGATTTAGAGTGTAATGCTAGTTTGGTTTTATTATCGAACAAAACCTAACTTTTTTTTAGCAAAACAATACTTTGTTCCAAAAAAACACCTAAATACTTAAATTCATACTTAAGAAAAGTTTATTCAAATTCTATGAAGTTTACATATCTGATGGTTTATTCATTCATTGATAGAAAAATATAACATTTCAAATATTTAATGTATTTATTTTAAATACTTGAATATTTTTATCATTAGGACATTTATAATATATATTGACCGTTTACTTTTTTCCACTAGTCCGTTCTATATTCCTAATAAATTATCTTCCATGCAATTTTCTATTTAAGCCCTACACCACCCTTCACAAATCATCATCATCATAATATCTCTTAATCTTCATTCTTTTTTAGTTCACTCTATTCAACATGAAAGGGTTCGTTACTTTTGTTTCAATTTTTGCTCTTATTTTACCTTGTTTGTGTACGAGGCTGAATGCCACAAATGGTATCTATAACGTGATGCAATATGGTGCCCGTGGTGATGGAAAATCCGATGATTCAAAAGTACATGTTTCTATGAGCTTTTTCTTTATAATTTAAAATTAATACCTATATATATTTCATGAGAAACTTTTCTCTGCTATTATTTTTTTTTCTATTCCTAAAAAAAGTATTTTTCTAAGAAGCTTATTGCTTTGATAGATTTATGACAATATTTTTAATTATATATATGTTGAATTGTAGGCATTTTTTAGTGCATGGAGTAGTGCGTGTAAAGCAGTAGGGACGTCAACACTAGTTATACCAGCAGGTAAAATATTCATGGCGTCGAAAATACATTTTAGTGGTCCTTGCAGCGCCAAAATTCTCATCCAGGTACTCCCTCTTTGGCCTTATTTGTAAGTGAAATTTATCGTAATTTCTTGATTGAAATCTAAAATTAGAGTGTGTCTAATATGGATTTTTTAAATAGTTTAAAGGTGTGTCTTTATCGTTTTTAAAATAATTATGATATAATTTATTAATTTCTGATATTGAGTAAGTATTTTGTTTAGCTTAGTAAGCGTTTGTGTGCGTGTTTCCTCTCCTTTCCATTTTTGAAAATAATTGCACCTTCTAAATAAATTTATTCTTCCCCTCTATACTGCAGCTTAAAGGGAAAATAGTTGCACCTTTTAATATTGATTATTTAAAATAGTTAAATTAATTTATTTTTCCCTCTATATTGTAGCTTAAAGGGAAAATAGTTGCACCTTCTAAAGCAGCGTGGAAAGGTGGATCAGAATGGATTAGCGTTGAATATGTAAATGGACTCACAATTGATGGCAATGGCCAAGGAAGTGTCCTTGGAGATGGTCCTACTTGGTGGCAATGCCCCACTTGTAGTCGACCCACGGTATGATTATTATTCACCTTCTTTTTTGTTATAATTAATTTGATTGCAAAATGAAGTTAGTTTGATATTATAACAAATGTAGTTGATGATATTATGATTAATAAACTATTTGGTGAAAGATTATACAAATGTAATTGATTATATACCTATGCACATCAACTATTTGTAGATCTTAGAATATATAATCCAATCAAGCAATAACTGAGCTCCATATTATTGTTTTGAAGTGATTGTCAGTATCATGTGACATAATTTTTTTGATGGTACAGATGTTGCATTTTCATTCTTGCAATGGTCTCAATGTTCGAAATTTGAGGATCTTAAATAGCCCAAGATCTCATGTTTCTGTTAATATGTGCAATCATGCAATATTTTCCTATATATCCATCAGTTCTCCTGCTACTAGCCCCAACACTGACGGGTTTGATATATCTCATTCCAATAATATCTTGATACAAGATTCCAACATAAAATCTGGTAATTAAAGTTTATTATCATATGATATTTTAAATTTTTAGTATGCCTTAAAAAAGATTATATAGACGTCTAAAAAAATATTATATTATTTTCTGAAATATCATTTTATGAAGGAGAGTCAAGTAGAAACTATTATGAAAAATGAGGAAAATTAATTATAAAAAATAATCTTGACTGAACATTAGTATCAGTAAATATAAAATGTAAAAATATTTTTATATAAATAATTATTATCCATAAAATAAATAACATTTGTGTCAATTTATTTTGATTTCCATTTTTTCTTTTAAATAGGTGACGATTGTATTGCCGTAAATGGTGGCTCCACTTTTGTCAATGCTACTCGGGTTACTTGTGGACCAGGCCATGGGATAAGGTTTATAAAAGATTGTATATTTTAAATTATTATTATTTTTATTGTAGCTTAGTAAAAAGGAGAGCAAAGGATTTTAGTGTGTGTGTCATTGTATAAAGACGACGAACAATCTAAATTTTTATTTTAAATCTCATTTCAAATGTTAAAATATGATATTGTTTATAAACAATTGTTAATTTTTAGAACAATATACCAATAGTATACCAGTAGTGTGATATGATTTTAATTTTTTATTATATATATATATATATATATATATATATATATATATATATATATATATATTCATGTTTTCCAAGAATCTCATAAAAATGTGTATGGTATGAATTAAACAGTGTCGGTAGCCTTGGTGGAAATGGAGCAAATGATCAAGTTTCCGATGTTCATGTACGAAATTGCACCTTTATAGGGACTCAAAATGGAGCAAGAATCAAAACAGTTCCGGTGAGTATGGGTGATAGGGTTGAAACTTTTCCCATATTATTTATTCAATTTTAGTCCTTACTTTTTACAAAATTAATCTACTCTTACTACTTGTACATTAAATAAAATCACAATATACTTTTTTTTCTTTCAATATAGACCATAAATGGATAAATTTATTATAGAGACTAAAATAAAAAATGAATATTTTATAAGGATTTAAAATGTATTTGACCCTTACTAACTTATGTAAGTCGTAGAATAATAACAATTTGTTCAAATTGATAACACCTTCATTGTTGAATAATTTGTAGGGTGGATCAGGTTATGCTAGACAAATTACATTTGAGCATATTGTGCTTGTCAATGTTATGAACCCGATAATAATAGATCAGGCTTACACTCTTAGTACACTGGTACATATTTCACTCTAAATTATTATTCATATATTTATATCTTGTCATTTCAACAAAGTATTATTTCACTGTTGGCTAGTTTTATATATATGTTGAAATTTTGTTGAAATTATCAGGATACAGCTGTGTCGGTGAGAGATGTGACATATCGAGGATTTACCGGAACTTCTTCTAGTGATATAGCAATTGATTTAAAGTGTAGTTCTTCTGGTTGTTTTAAGATTCTATTGGTTCAAAATAACATTGTTTCTGCACAACCAGGAAAGAAGACTTCCTCTTTTTGTAGAAATGCTCATGGAATAGTTAGAAATACTATTCCAAGTGTCCCTTGCCTATCTAATTAATATTGTATTGGCCTCCATTATGTGGAGAAGAAAAAAAAATTTACTTGTATCATTAATCAAGTTATAATGAAATAGGCACGAAAACTTTTTTTTGTTTTGCATTATGACATTCCCTGTCCAAATTAGGATTTGATTATTTGCATTTACCGATTCACAAATGTGCCAGATACATGATTTATATCCATTGAATCACATATTTGGTTTATAGTTTCATTTTCACGTATGATAAGAATTTTGATAACCATTTTATACTATACATTCACATAATTGTAGCACAATAGTTTTCACGTAAGATAGAATTTTGATAACCATCTTATACGATACATATTAAATTTCAAGAATTAACATATTCCTAATTTTAATTGCAACATCATATTGACCATATCAAGACAACATACACAAATCTTTGAAATATATAGTGTGTTTGAATATATTTTTGACCTACACATAGACTTCCCAGTAATTCAACGGCCATATTGATGGTTTGGTCCTTTAACCTCAAATGTTGATCCTTTTATTAATTTTTGTTCCATTTATATGTCCCTTAACTGTATCTCCTCTATTCACATTCTTTCTTTCTGTCGATATTTAACCTCAAATGTTAATTTTTTAATTATAACCATTTGATTTTCTTTGTTAAAAAATAAACGATTGAATTTTATTTCTATTGTATTTAATAGTGCACCATCACCACCTATTTTTTTTTATCCTTTTTCTTCATCTTCATTTCTTTAGTTCTTCATCATCACATTAATCAAATAGGTGGTTATGGTGCACTATTAAATTTGGTAGATACAAAATCCACTGATGTATGAGTAAGTTGAAAATAGCGACGTGTTTGTATTATGAGTGGTGTTGGAACCCTCGGGATTGTTTACTTAGATAGGATCGGGTGTTTTTTAGGGGCTGTCACTGCCGGTTGAGGGCTGTTTTAAGGCCAGATGAATCAATTGTCTATTTTGCTCAACATCGGAAGTTGATAGGTATAATGGATTTCGTGTTGTTTTCCAGACATGGAAATATATGATGAGGGATAAGTGAAGTAATAATTGAAATATGAAGGAATATATATATTATCGATTAAGGAAGGACATTAGACGGATAGTTAAAAAGGTTTTTTTTTGAACAGGCTAAGATAGTTAGTTAACAAAGCTTATTTCATGACAATACGTCTCTATTCTTTGTTTCGATATTTCATTTTTGATAAAACCGGCATACTTACTGTTATACAAAGGACCTAAAAATCCATCTTATCACTAGTCCAAGTGAAGACTTGCAATGAAGTATGTGGGATGATCTAAGGTTGATAGGAAATGGTATGAGTGGAGTGGTGCTTGGTTAGTAGTTGGTGATTTCAATGATACAGATAATCAAGCAAAAATGAAAGGAGGCGTAGTGGCTTGCGTGAGAAAGTGCAATTTATTTTCTAACATAATTAATATGTGTAACCTGATTGATCTAGGAATGGTAGGATCAAATACACTTTCACGGCGATTAATCCCCCGATTCAAACAACAGACAACGAACGATGTATATATGTGGCCTGGGAACAAACTTGATGATCACTCAACAACTTCTTCAAATGAGGATTCTAAACTGCTATATATATGAATGCTCAAGATATGAATATATATCAATTTAGGTGCAACAAAGATTAGAGATGAATATTCATTGGCATCCGCCTCCTAGAGGATGAGTCCAGATTAATACGGATGGAATCATGCAAGGTAGGTGCTTTAATTCCGGATGAGTATGGAAACTGGTTTAAAGTGAAAGTAGAAAATTATCGCTTTAATTCTGAACCGAAAATCAATATTCTCAAATTGAACCTTAAATCGTAAATCCCTATATCCCGAATTTAATCCTCAAATCCTTAAATCTCATTTAATTCCCTAAATCCTCAAATTGAATTTCAAACCCCTAAATTTCTAAATCCCAAATTTAATCCCCAAATCTCTAAGTCTCTAAATTCTAGAAAGTGTATAAAATTAATCTGAAGGCATATTAATCGAAAAGAATAGAATAGATAGAAGCAGATTTGAAAAGGTTCATAAAAAATAAAAATAAAAAACAAACAAATTTGAAATGGAATACTACTTACCAGAATATACATATAAACAAAGTAACAAAAACTATGGGTCAGATTATTTTTTTTAAAATTATTTTCAAACAATAATAATAATATATTTCCAAATATTTAATGTTTTTTTTCAAATATTTAATGTTTTTATGATTAGGACATATTTAAAATATATTTTCCGTTTACTTTTTTCCCCCTAGTTCTTTATATATAGTCGTAATAAAGTGTCTTCTATGCAATTTTCTATTCAACCCCACAACACTACTTACTGCCTTCACAAATCATCATAGTAGCTCTTAACCTTCCATCTTTTTAAAATCACCCTAAGTCAACATGAAAGGATTCATTGCTCTTGTTTTGATTCTTGGTTTTGTTTCACCTTGTCTATGTACAAGGTTGAAGGTTGGAACCGAAAATGCAATTTATAATGTGATACAATATGGTGCGCGTGGCGATGGCAAAACTGATGATTCACAAGTAGATGTTTCTTTGAACTTTTCTTTATAATTTTCATTAATTAATATATCTATATATTTCATGAGAAATTTGTCTCCTATATTATTTCATTTGTAATTTATATATTTTTATGATAAGCTTATGGTTTTTATGTATATGTTGCCCTATATAATTTATGTATATTGTTGTTGAGGGCAACAATATTTTCAATTATATGTATATGTTGCCTAAAAAAATTATGTGTATATTGAATTGTAGGCATTTGTTAGTGCATTTAACAGTGCGTGTAAAGCATCAGGGATATCAAAACTAATAATACCAGCCGGAAAAACATACATGGTGTTGAAAGCAAATTTTAGTGGTCCTTGCAGCGCCAAAGTATTCGTCCAGGTACACTCTCAGATCTTATTTATAAGACCCATTCATTGATGTTAGTAAAATAAAACACCTATATTAATTATATATTGATGGAAAAAAGTTAAATATGAATTATAATACATAATTTTTTTAAGAAATTATAATATTAAATTTTAAAAACGATATTTTATATTGAAAATATACATATGCATCATTATTATTCTAGTGAAGTTTTCGTATTGTGAAAATATTGTATATATTATATTATACATATTGTATATATTATATTATATATAAGATATTAATTTTATTCTATAAAAACAAAATTAGTTTCAATGCACTGCCGGTGTAAAAAAATTAATCAATCACAAATCATGTTTTGCACAACTTTGAAGATAGATATAGTCAACGTTGACTATTTTTTAATATTCTATGGTAGTTTCTGATTTAAAGATCGTATTTTCTCATTGTTCGTGTGTTACTTGCCCTCAATTAGGTGTTTGGTGTGTTCCCTTGTGCTTTTTTTCAGTTTAAAAAATAAAAATGGTTGATTAAAAGAATTCACTATCAATTTCGTTAACTTAGTTTAACTTCTTAAAAAAAATATTGATTGAAAGATATTTTCTTTCTTCCTGTGTTATTATTATGTCCTTCCTGATTTATTTTTTTATTTCTTTGGATCAAGTAGTTTGTGGTTTTTTTTTTTTGATAAGTAGTTTAGTGGTTAGAAATCCATCATTAAGGTGAATAAATGTGTCATTCGATAATGTATTAATGTCCTTTCTAACAAAGCTACGCTCACCATATATTTTTTCTTATTTATTTTAATCTAATTTTAGATCATAAAAAATATTCGCAATTTTTATTCCTATATATTTATATACATAAATGTTTTTCTAAAATTAAAATATTAATGAAAATTTAAAATAATTAAAATCTTTAATATTTTTCCCTTTATACCGCAGCTTGAAGGGCAAATAGTTGCACCTTCTAGATCAGCATCGAAATCTAAGTTATATTGGATTAGCGTCGAACATGTAGACGAACTCACAATTGATGGCAATAACAAAGGAGGTTTTCATGGAGGTGGTCCTACTTGGTGGCAATGCCCAACTTGTGATCGACCTAAGGTATGATTATTATTGACTTTGTTCTATGTGAAAATTAATTTGAGGGTTAAATATGTTTTCTGTTCCTAAAATTATCGATTTTTATTTTCTTGTTGTCATATAAAAAATGACACTTGTGTCCCTATAAAAAAAATTAGCACGCAAATTTTTGAACACATGTTTAGATCATTATATAAAGATCATTTACAAATAAAAATATGAATTTATTAACATGGGGTGAATTAAATATGAATTTTTTAAATATCAAAAGTTTAAGATAAAAGTAATAAAATCTTGACATAAAAGTCAAATTGTAAGGTCATTTTTTTGTGGATGAACTTTTTATAATGTTCTAACATGTTTGTAAAAAATATCATTCAAAAATATATTATTTTCTTCTTCTTCTTCTTTTATGGAAAAAAAACGTTTGTGACTCAACAACACAAACTAAAAATGTGTGCGTAGAAATTTTATAAGTATGCAAAAGTGACACTTATTTTATGGCGACGAAAAACGAAAGTGTACATGGATGAAAAAATGAACAGTTATAATTTGATCTTATATTCTACAACTTTTTATTGAGCCCCAAATTATCATTTCGAAATGATTGTGAATATCTTGTGATATAATTTTTCTGTTGGTACAGATGTTGTTTTTCCATTCCTGCAATGGTCTCACTGTTAGAAATTTGAGGATCTTGAATAGCCCAAGATCTCATGTTTCTGTTACTATGTGCAATCATTCAACATTTTCTCATATATCTATTAATTCTGCTGCTACTAGCCCCAACACTGATGGGTTTGACATTTCTCATTCTAATAATATCTTGATAGAAAATTCTAAGATAAGATCTGGTAAGTAAAGTTTATATTATGATTATTTTATAAGTTTAAATGCAAAACACTATTTTTATAGCTAATTAAGGTCATTATCCTTAAAATATTTAACATTTGTGGATATTTAACTTGAGTTTTTTTTCTTTTAAATAGGTGATGATTGTATTGCGTTTAACGATGGCTCCTTTTTTATTAATGTTACTCGGGTTACTTGCGGACCAGGCCATGGAATAAGGTTAATAAAAATTGCATCTCTAAAGTTCAATTTCACACATATACTATTTCTATTGTACCTTAGTGAGAATGAGAGCATAGAATTATAATGTGTGTGCATGTGTAGATTGAATTTGGATTAGACAACTAATAACCTAAATTTGTATTTTAAATCTCATTTTGAAATGTCAACATATGAGTTTTTTTTACAAACAATGTTAGTTGTTAGTATGATATACTAGCGCTTAGAGTTTTAATTCTTGACAAATTTAGACTTATTTTGGTGTGCCATAATTTTATATTGTACATGTATTGATATTTTTTATGAACCTCATAAAAATGTGTACTTTATGAATTACTCAGTATTGGCAGCCTCGGAAGAAATAGATCAAATGATCAAGTTTCTGATATTCATATACGTAACTGTACCTTCATTGAGACTACAAATGGAGCAAGAATCAAGACGGTTCCGGTGAGTGTGACTAATTGGATTAAAATTATGTTCACATTAAAATTTTATTCAGTTTTCGTCCTTACTTTTTACAAAATCAAATCAACGTGTCTTTAGTAGTTGTGCATTATTGAGACTAAATTCAAAATTTAAAATATATTTTCAAATTTTGCTACTCTAAAGCACTGCTATAGCCACTATTCGACAATAATTTATACTAAATTTTGCATTGTAAAACAATGATAATATGCTCAAATTCAACGACGCAATTTATGACAACATTTTCGTTGTCAAATATTTTGCAGGGTGGATCAGGTTATGCAAAACGGATTACATTTGAGCAAATCATCCTTGGTAATGTTAAGAACCCAATAATTATAGACCAAGGGTACAAAATTAGTCCACAGGTACATATTTCACTCTACATTATTATTCATATTATTATATCTTGTCATTTCAACAATGGATTATTTCACCGTTGATTGGTTTTATATATCATAGTTATATACGAGTTGAATTTTATTGAAATTTTTAGGATACATCTGTGAGGGTGAGTTCTGTGACATATCGAGGATTTACTGGAACTTCTGCTAGCAAGATAGCCGTTAATTTAAATTGTAGCTCCCCTGGTTGTTTCGACATTCTATTGGATCAAAATAACATTGTAGCTCCTCAAGCAGGAAAAAAGACTTCATTTTTTTGTAGAAATGCTCATGGAACAGTTAGAAATACTTTTCCAAATGTCTCTTGTCTATCTAATTAATGTTTTATTGGCCTCCATTATGTGGAGAAATAAAGTTAAATAAAGATTGTATCATTAATCAAGTTGCAATGCAATTCGTGCAGAAACTTCATTTTTTGCTTGCATTATGACATTTCCGTATCCAAATTTGGATTTGAATATCTGCATTTCCTAATTTTAATTGCAATATCATGTTGAACATATGAAGACAACATAAACAAAAATGTTTAGAATATATTATGTGTTTGAATATATACTTGGCCTACACAGGTTAAATTTCAGAAGTAAACTTCAAAAGTTTTGAACTGTAGTAATTCAACTACAAAAATTTATATGTTTAGTTCTTTTTTCTTATTATTCCATAAATAAGTTGTCCAAGTTCTTCGCCGCAATCTTCCTGCGCATGATGTCCAGCCTACAAAGAGCAAAAAAATTATTGTAACAATCCCTTATGAGAAAAGAAAGATGTATGAAGAGTATAATCTACTTTCGTACTAAAAAACATTTCGGTTTTTACATTATTTTGTCTTCAAGTTTCTTAGTTTCCAAGCTATCTTAGACAACAAGGAATTCAATAGTATTTAACCTATATGTCCAATTCTAACACTGTCTCTCAAGCTAGATCATATATACTACGTGCACGAGCTTGTTAGAATTCTTAAGGAACTAGGTAAATATATTAACAAACCAGACACCGGTGTTGATAATCAATGCCACATTTGGTCCTTTCATTAAAAAATACATTAAAAGCAATTTTCAAGATTTCTATGTTGCCATATATTCGTGTATTTCCTCGACCTTTCCCAATTTAAGCCCCCTAAGCAACTGCTTTAAACACACAGTCAAAAGTTGATGCTGCTATAGCACAGTACAGGGCCACAATACTAGATCAATCAACTATGCTGTGTTTCAACCATTGATATGATATGTATTTGAGTAAAATCTTAAGCTCTCAGAGTCGGGATGATCGATTCTTGACAAGGTATTAGAGCCTCTATGATCTAGTGCTCCAGAGTTTTATGATTGTTGCCTCCCATTCTTCTAACAAAAAATTGAATTTCCACACAAGGTAGATGAGCTTGTGCATTTTCCATTTTTCAAAGCTCGAGAGGTTCTTTCACGTGTCTTTCACCTAACAGTCTATGTTCTTAGGAGTAAGAGCACATTTAAAGTATAGTAGCCTTGCTGAAGGCAAGCAGGAAAAGAATGATACCTTTTGGCTTATAGAAAATAAGAACTTTGAAGTGACTAAAACCAGCTTAAGACAAATATGTGAAAAGGAATCTAAGCATTTACCTTTGGAATTTCAATAAGCTTATGGTTGGAACTTTTGCAGAAATCTTCCACTCCATCGTAGCTCAACCAGCGATCTCTCTGGCCCCAACATATGGTGGTTCGAACATTCCAACTTTTGTCCTGTAGTATTGTTTGCATATCCTCCACATACCTCTGAAGGAAATATGAATTAAACAAACACCAAATTTCTCAAATCGCAGATAAATAAAATATAATGTTTTATATTAGGGAAATGTGTATTCTACTTTTTCAAAGTCAAAAAAGTGTTCTTTTTAATCTAAAATTTGACTTTTCTTTCTACTTTTAGTTTCTTAACTAGTGACCCGGGGGCACCGATTAACAAGACCCTAGTTAAGGGAAATGTTTTATATTAATTACATACTTTTTTTTGGCATGAGTCGAAACGACAGAGACTGAATCTTAGTGGATCGTAGCACCGAGACCTCTATGCCACTTACAATACCTCATTGTGTATATGTTAAATACTTAATTATCACTTTTGAGTTCATAAGGCACACAAACAAGATTGGGAAAACATTTTAGACAATGCTTTGAATTTCTATATATTTTGGGATAAAGATAAACATTCACCTTGAGGTCTTTCTTCATGGTTCTTGTAATTGCATTCAACGCAAAGCCTGAGGAGCCAGATATAAGGTAGGGTCTTCTATAGACCATTGCATCTTCTTCTTTCATTTTGTAGGGTCCACAGCTTGTCAGTGCCTTGTCACTGGCCCTCAATGGATCCTAAACACTCACAAGAGAATCAATCACATTAAATGGAATCTTTAGGTTCTGTATTAAACTTGAATACTAATATTTATGATCATTATATACCTGTGAAAATATTTCACCAAGCAGAAAGTTGCTGAATATGGACAATGTAGGTGGAAGTTTGGCATGTTGGGCTGTTAACTTATAAAATAAGAAAGAGAAATTCAAGTTATTAATTGTTACCAAGTGTTTCTTATTGATTGTATAATCATGTTCAATTAGTGATTAATGAGTTATGACATCTTGTTACATTCATTAATCATAAACTGAATGTAATTAATCACATATTTAAACTTAATTAACCATGTCAAAATTTGATTTAAAATTTATGTGTCAAAATTACACAACTCAAAAATAAACATACAGGTGGATTAATGAGTATCAAGTTGTTAATCTTCTCCTGGTGATTGCTTGCATACTTAACTACAACTGGTGCAAAATATCCCTGCAAACAAACAAGACTAATGCTATGTCAAAGAAGAGATTACTTTAACTAGTAGATCCATGATTCTTATTAGCCAATGGTAACTTACTTGGACAACAAGTGAGACTTTGGTAAGAGCTAGTTCATCAATAAGTGACTCCAATGATGACACATATTCTGCATGGTAGAAGAAAAATAAATCATTTCAGTTTCTCATGAATCTTTCATTTTTTTCTTTTTCAAAACAAGAATCCTTAGTAAACAAAAAAGATTCTAGAGCTGTAGAATTTTTTTTTCCGCATGTTTGAATGTTCCCGAATATAATTGATTTTGCCTTCAGAATTTGAAGTTTCCACCCCTGTAATTGATTTTTTAGCCTAAAATCAATTCATTTGATATCAATTTTTGTCGCTATGAAACGAAACACACAAGCAATTACCATCAAGGGTGTAGTCAAACCCATATTTGGGTTGAGGCTTATCAGAAAACCCAAATCCTGAAATAGAAAAAGAAAATGGAGTGAGCATTTAGACTCATTACTCACAAACTGAACCGCATCTCTAATAACTTTGAGTTAAATGAAAGCTTGATTATCAAGGAAACTATAGATCCCAAAAATAACATTAACAAACTCAATATCTGTTCTGAAAGATTTCATTCGCTGACAGTATTTTACAAAATTCTATGATTCTAAAAGCATCCATTGATTTGGTTTACATCAATTAAATGCCATAAAGTAAGCATTGACACAAAGCGTAACTCCAACAAATAAAATAGAAGAAACTATAACAGTGTGATCTTACCTAGCCAATCAAATGTTACGGCGCGATAGTCCTTGGAGAGTACCGGAAGAACTTTGCGATAAGAATATGCCTAGGCAGCAACATAGAAATCATGTCAATTGTGATTGATCATATAAGAATATGCCTAGGGTGAAACAAATGAAACTCACCTGTGAAGGGAAACCATGGATTAATATCACTGAAGGATTATCAACACTTCCGCGTTCGACACAAAACCATCTATTGTATATAATCATATTCCCATAATATAACCCAATTAGTAACTTAGGAATAAAGTAAAGTACAGAAGCTGAAACTGACTCTTAATTAAGTCTTTTAGCATTACATATCAGTGTCAAGTTTAACTTCAACTGAGATAATAAACGCAATTTTTCCTGTCATTTTTTTTCCTTAATTTGTCATGTGTTCTTCTAATTTGACGATAGAAAATCATGGACATAACGATAATTTTAGTTTAATTACCTGAAACGATCGCCGGTAGCTTGAGAGCTAGTACCCATTGTTAGCCCAAAAATTGGATCTTTTGCTTTTTCACCAGATCCAGGAATTGAATAGGCTTTAACCTAATCATATCAACAAAAAAATTGGAAAAAATCATATAATAGTGTTCAAAATTGCAACATTCTAACATCAACTTAATGAAGGTCAAATAATGAAAAGGATTACTTTCTCTGTATCATAATATTGTAACTTAACACTTCTCAATCAATTTGCCTATGCTTTATCAAAATATTTCTTCCAAAGTAATAAAAATATACTATACTTCAACATTTGAATTTATAAAATAAATCCTTAGTTCTATATCATTCAAGTCTACAAGCATTATCACTTAGGTCCTTAGAAAGATTTGGTCACCAAGTTATTGCCACAATCACAAGCATGCTAAACAACACCAAATATATTTCTAAATTACAGTTCCACTTCCATTACGCTAGAATAGAATCACTTAATGAAACTTCACATAATTGAAGGGTTAAATTGTTGGCAAAATTGTTTAGATAACTACGGTGGTAACAGATTTTTTTTTCAATACAAAAAAGCGTCACATTGCTACTAGACATGAGTCAAACCCCTTCTAATATTGGTCAAAAGCACTCGAGTTTAAATCCTTGCTAGAACAATCATTGGCCAAACTTTATTTACTTCCCGGACGAACTCTGGATTACCAAACCCTTGGAAACCATAGGGGTAAGACAAAAAAAAAAAAAAAAAAGATTTTTAACA
>Ga0228711_1004138_pt1 | contig 22430 bp, 7 predicted proteins | sample MedpolnodulmetaG_2_FD_177996 | JGI IMG/M metagenome (GOLD analysis project Ga0228711, IMG submission 177996) | Root nodule microbial communities from Medicago polymorpha collected in Santa Monica, California, United States - brown nodules | ecosystem: Host-associated > Plants > Roots > Nodule...
TAGATTAAATATATATATATATATATATATATATATATATATATTAGACAAACATGGTAAAAAGAAAGCAGAAGCACTGCCAAAAACGCATGCAGTATGGTACAATAAATTTGAGCGGAATCAATACTCTAAGGCTCAAATTTCACAAAATTATACAAGTGTAATAATTATAAAATGGCAAGAAAAATGTTCTATTAGTCTTTCGTTTTCTATTAAATTATTAATAAAATTTCCTTTTTCCTTTTTCCTTTTATCTTAACACAAGAGCTTAACGTAAAGTGTTTTGCTAACAACTTTGCTTAGAGCACTTCCAAGTCCCAACTCTCTATCTCAATGTGCTTGAATTTGATTTATTTTAAAAAATTCTACAAAAATATGAAAAAAAATAAAACCAAATTAAAACCTAATGGCAAGCAACAGAACCCAAGGCAAGTAGCATAAATGGCCAAGGAAAGCCTAGCTCATTCTTCAGAAAATCGAGTAATCAAAAATTTCACATGAGTAACATGAAATCATAAAAACTCTTGTTGAACTTCATTTTGCAACTCTAAACCCATGTTTATATCCAACATTTTTGCCGAGTTTAGATATGATACAAAGAACCCAAAAAAGGCACTAAAACTAAAACATTTCCCACCATCCTTCCCCAACCCAAAGCAAGAGACGTCCTCTGGAGTTACACAAACCGGTGATCAAAAGGAAGTGACTCCCTCCCTGAGAGACATACTTCCAAGTATGTTCGGATTTTAGAATAAAGGAAAATAAGATAAGTTAAAATAGTTAGGAGTTGTTATAGAAGTTAGTTAGTTAGTTGATATTGTTATAGAGAGTATTTGTATAAATAAGTGAACACAAAGGGTAGAGAGCAACTTTGAATATTGTAATTGTGAATAGAGCATTCTCTATTGTGAAGGGGAAACCCTTGGAGGAGAGATTATCATATTTATTAAATAAATTGTTCTTGTTCCATCCAACTCTTGGGTTCCTATCAGTTGGTCTGGCCAGCTGAATCTTCCAGGAGTTACTATTCATGGAGAGAGGCAGCGCAAATGGTGGATTTGCCAACTTTTACGAGATAGACCTCATTGGGTGGATTGCAAGGACGGGAAGAGAAAAAAAAAATCATGGGTTTGATAAAGTGCAGTTGGCGTTCATGAGCTTGGATATCGTTTTGGTTTCGTTCTTGGGATCAAGAAAACCCAAATCCATCCTAGGGATTTTTTTTCCACATGTCTGATCTGTAGATTTAGAGGGTGAAACAGTGGTTGTTGTAAGGCAGAGGGAGACAAAATCCACAGACAAATTCTTGGAGAAATGATACAACAACATATATGGCGACTAGAAAACCAAGAATCTTGCTCTGGGGCAACAAAGATGGGTAATGGGACCAGTCCAATGGGGTGGGTGTCATCAAGGCCAGGAACAAAGTTAACATCAGATTGGCCAATGGGAACAATGCTGGATATTCAAGAAAGAAGCAAATATCAGTGCAGAATTGCAGAAGATGGAGTCTATTGCCATGCTGGACTTTCCCCTGTGGTGTATGAGAAAGATTATACTTCATTGCCAATAATTGTGGGATATATCCAAATGCTATCAAAAAGCATTATCAAGTTACCCAATTCCCAAGAGAGTGGCAGCTGAGGCTTCGGCAATGGTTCACAAATTGGGTCTTTGCCCTTCCATCAGAGGGAACCAGGAGTATAAATTTTTGTTTTCTACAACCAATGGAATAAGAAGAATATAGTAGATTTCAACCTTGAGGAGAAGGTTGTTTTGAGGAGGGGCGTATTGTTAGGAATATAGAATAAAGGGAAATTAGAGATGTTTAAAAAGTTAGGAGTTGTTATAGAAGTTAGTTAGTTGAGGATTTTATAGAAAGTATGTGTATGGAAAGAGAACACAAAGGGTAGAGAGCGTCTTTGAATATTGTTTACGTAAATAGCGTATTCTATGTTGTGAAGGGGAAACCCTTGGAGGAGAGATTATCTCATATTTTATCATATTTCATAAATAAAGTGTTCTTTCTATTCTATTCAATTCTTTGGTTCCTATCAAAATACTAGCATGAGTTACATAATCATTTGGTTGGATATATTCATGTGACCAAAAACTGGATTAATGACCAAAATCTAGACTAAAAGCCTCAAAACTTTCAGACACAAACAGAAATATACGAGTTAAAAATTAATAAATTTCCCTTTCTTTTCCCAGTTGAATAAAAGATACAGCCAAATGTAAATTCCTTATTTCTTCAAATAATTTACACTAGCAGATAAGATTGTGTTGAGTCTATTTTTGTTACCATTGCATTTCCACTCTGGAATATTTATAAAATGAGAGCGAAATTGTCATAAACATTGAAAAATATAATAAAACTTGAACGTGTAAACTAAACTCCTTATGCCAAAACATCATTCTAAAGTAGACATCATATGAATCATTTACACGTATACAAAATGTGTTGATTTACCACACAACAAGTTTGCAAGATACCCAATACATAAATGTATATACTATATGAACACATTACAAGTCATGGATAGAACATGATATCAGCACACATAGATAACAAAAAAATCAAATCATTTTTCTATCATAATCATAATACACATACCTCTGAATTTTGACGAAGCTACGGCGGTAAGAAGTACCTTCAGCACTTGGAGAATAGTACTGCAGGTTGATTTACAAAAATTAATAGGTATAACAAGAAATTTACGTTTAATCATGCGTAGTGATTTGCATACCTATCAGGTGATGAATTGTCAATACAGCTGCAAACCATGTTGAGTATGTCTGTAAACAATGGGACATTTTTACCGCCATCTAAACCAGGATCTCCCTCCAAATGGTCATATGCAATAAGTTTCTGTATTAACAGTAAATAAAGTTTTACCAATTTAGTAGATTTTCACATCATAGTAGCTATTAAGTACTAGTTGAACTTAGAGGTATAATCTAGAAAGCGTGCACATACGTGGATACAATCTAAAGCAGGTTCTAGGATTTTCAAGTTCTTTGTTTCAACAGCGAGACGGAGTGGATTTAAAACAAGTTCTGCATCAGTTCCTTCAAGTGTATTCCCGGCTTTTGCTAACAGTTCAATAATATTTCCACTATAAGGCTTGCTACCATTATCTGCCGCGCTTGAAACTTGCTCAGCTTTCTGTGACTGATCAATTTCTGAACTAGTTGCTGCTCCATTTTCAGTTTCATTTACACTGGTGCAAATCAAAATAATTCAAATCTTAACATCAAAACGATCCACGTCCACACTCCGAGTAAAAAATATTCAAAACATATCGATGTTTTGCATTTAATATAAAGAATTTTACCTCACAGATTCAGGCGACGGTGCAACTTGATTAGCCTCACTCTGTTTTCTCTGGCTAGCTTCTTTGGTAATATCTGAAGCATTAAAATCATATGCAATGAGATTGATAATCAGTGATATCATAACTATTGAACGAACTCGAAGATCAATGCAAGCACAATAGAACAATAAAACGGTTAATTATCTTATCTTGTTCAGCAGAAAACGAAAAAGAATCAAATGCGGATCAAAACAACTAAAGAACAATGAAAATTGATAGCGATCTAGGGTTAGTGAATCGAGAAGAAAACCTGTGTAATTGCTAATAGCTTTGTGAAGTTCAGGATACTTCTTGCCGGAACATTCCTTGAGCATAGAATCGAATGCTCGAGTAACAAAACCTCCGGCAGCACCACCAGCCATTTTTTGAAATCGATTACTCTCTGATCGGATCAACGACGGTGATGAATTCGGCAACGGAATTGGAAGAAATGTAGATGAATCGAGATCATTCGGAATTGGAACGAGATCAGTCGAAGTTTTCCGGCGACGGCGGAGGGAGTAGAAGCCGCGGAAGAAGAGAGGGAATCGGAAATCGGAATCAGTGAGTGAGAGAGATCTGAGAGATGGAAGAAGAGTGATTAAAGGTGAAAAATGGAAGGTTTAGATCTGTTTGTGTCTGAAAATGTTTTTATGGTCTTTTTTTGATTACGCAGTGTGAAGCTTCCTCTAAGTTTGGGATTTTAGAACTCAGTTCAATTCTAGAAAACAAAGGGACTATTGTGCAATATACACTTTCTTTATTTTTCCCATCAACAAAAATCAATTCATTTTTTTTCCGTTTTTTTTTTGTTAGAAAATCAATTCATTTTTTCCTAAAAAAAAACAATTTATTTTCAAGAATAAAGAATTAATTATTATTTTAGAGGAAAAAACAAATTGAATTGACGTAGGTCCATTTTATCATGGCCTTTATTTTGGATTTGTCATTATTATTGACGTATATGTTGATATGATATGTAAGTTAATTTCTCAATCCAACTTCATTTGCTATTTAAAGAGATGGTTCTCTCAATAATGTATTTTCGCATAAATACATCATTGAAAAAGAGTTTTTAAATATATTTTGGGGGCCTTTGAAAATATATGGAGGTAGATTGAGAAATTATCCATGTAAAAATACTAGCATTTGTCGGTATTGGTTCTTAAAAGCTCCGAATATCAATTTCACTAAAAAAAATCTCAAAAACACATTTCATTGGTTTGACATGTTCTATATTAGTCATTGGTCAATGCGAACGAGATTTGTTCGAATTGGCCAATTTTAACATTCCCATAATCAGAATTTTGTAATAGTCTTTATACATCTTAGTAAAACATGGATGGATGGTTTAAGATGTATGGTTTAAGATACATATAAACGAGTGCCTCAAAGTAAAATGCCCTCATAATCAATTTTTAGTTCATAAAACTTTCACAATTTTGGCATCCTCGGTAAAAAAAAATCAAGTGATGATTATTATCTTGAGTTGCTTTGGTCTTGTCCGCTAAAGAAGAACGAATTTAAACATTTAAAACTTACTTCAAATTTGCGGTTTAAACTCTATCCCACTTGCTACAAGATTTGAAGTTCCTTTATTGTTGGCCTCCTCATTTCAACTATATGTGCAAAGCTAGAGTTTTGTACTAAAAATGTCAAAAACCACATTTGCCTTTCTATGATGATACATGATTAAACAATCATAATCTTTCAAAAGTGTCATTCAACGTCTCTATCTCAAATTTTCAAATCCTTGTGTCGAAAAATATATTTAGGGTCCATTTGTTGGTCAAGATAAAAGATATATGATATACTAAATCAGGGCTGTCTTTAACAATTTGGAGGTCCCGTTATAATTTTAGAAGTTGGCCTTGATAAAAGTCACAACAAAAGCAATTATATATATATAAATTATAAATAACATCTAAAATTTATGAAAATAAAAATAAAAAAATCAATTGTATGTTGTGTATTATGGTTATAATATTTCTATTACTTAAAGATACAGGGTATTTTTTAATTAAAAGCATCAATTTGATTTGGGTTAAATATACGATGGACTCGCCAGAATAAAAAATAAGTTTATCTGGCCAAACAAACTGAGCCAATATAGAGAAAAGTAATTGACTAACATAATTATAATAAAAAAAAAAAAGTTATTACAAAGTGAGCTTGTTGGGTGTTGACCCAAAGACCTAACTGCAAAATGCAGTTTGCTAAACCACTGGACCATAGCAACAAACTTGAAAATTTCATAACTTCGCTAGTATATAACTAATGTTTTTACGGGCTCTTAATGTGATGAAAAGAGTTTATACAATTACATGGTTCAAACAGCTCAAATTAAAATCATCTTAGACCTAATCAAAAGAAATTAGCTAGATATATCAAAAAGAATAAACAACATAGTAAAGAAAATAAATCGATAGAATTTCATCGTTGCCGGCTCTCAATCGCTACTGTTGATGTTCTTTTTCCATGTGCCTTTTCCCAGTCGTCTCGTGATGCGTGGTTGATTCCATCTTTTCTCTAAAAACGTGATTCTCCCAAAACTGTGATTCCGCCTATGTTCCAAAACGTGAATCCAAGCTTGTGCAACTGCTTCTTATATTGATATGCCAATAGGTAACGAAACCTCATTCTTCCATCTGTTTCTTTCGGGTTAGTAACAACACACAGAAGCCCACTTCTCTTTTTTTTTCCCTACAATACCCATGTTTCTTTTTAGCCGCTTCTTTATAGTCAACAATAAAAGAATATCATGTCTAGCTCTTGTTTGATCATGTGGCTAGTAATAATAGTGATCATACACATAATTGACTCAATAAATGAAAAAGTGGAATTTATTCAAATTAACTCTAAATTAAAGATTAAACTAATAAAAATAAACTAAAAACTTAATTAAAATGACTCTAAAAATAGTGAGTGAGTGACTGTCATCACAACCCCAAACTTGAACTGTTATTTGTCCTCAAGGAACAAACTTGTTAAATTGACAATCGACAGTAAAATAACAATTACCTGATCAAGAGATAGTACCCAAAAGTTCATCTCCCTACTAGCTAAAAATGTGCTAGTTTGACTTGCTTGCATCCACCATACACAACTCCACTCAACAATTTGATAAAGGTTCGCACACAGTCGACATGCATGTCTACATATTACCATACACTTGAAAAGTTTTTAAACGTCAATCAAAATCAATGTCACAACACACTTTGAGGTCTTTAAGGGTTATAACAGGGCTTAGGTAAAGGTGGGATATTATTTGGATAAGTAGGCTACACAAAATTTGAGTTAGGCACTGCTACGGAAATTAAAGCATGGATTCAATCCCGCATTCACCCCTTGAAACAACAATTTGTAAAGGTACTAGAGAATATTTGTAACTTGTTGGGACAATCGAGTTTAAAGTTACTCAGATTTTTCATTGTTCGTCCCCTTTTCATTCTATTTTTTTTATACACCATTTTTTAGTGTATTTTTCATGATAATGTTCTCTGTTCTCTAGTACCCCCACCCTAACCCTAGTTGGTTGCAAATTCCAATAGCAACCCCAAACTTATTGTTTAACAATGTTCTACAAAGCCTAACTCAAATATAACATTTTGGGTCAATTCTTAAAAGTCTCTAGGCTTAATATGTAGTTTGTCACCGAATAAAAATGATCTAAACCTACCGGCTCAAATTGGTTTTCAAAAAGGATATATTTCAATTAAAAATCAGGGTAGACTTCAAAGGCTCACAAGACCAAACACATTCGCCTCAGTGTGTAAATGACAAAGACCAATCAACAGTAAAGAAACAATGCAAGTTCTAGAAATGTAGTTGCACGGAACACTCTATATAAGTAAATTGAAAAGAAATTTTTTTTTTGGCTATGAACCTTACAGTTATGACATCTGGGAGTTGTGACTGCATATCACACATGCCGTACACTTCACCTTTGAAATATCAAGTCACTCCTCCTTATGAACTTTTTGGAACACCGCTTAACTAAACAATTGTTACTAAACTGGAAAAAGTCAACAAACAAGAAAATTCATTAATAATAAACAAGCAAACAATTAAAGTTACTGAAAAAGAGAATCAAACTGACACGACTGACATCTGACAAAAAACAAGTTATTGAAAAAGAAATTGATGTGGACTTTATTATTTTTTTCCATCTTTTCAACCTTTTTTTTTCTTCATTCATTTTTCATTTTTTTTACTGAATAACAATACCTGCAAAATAAAAAACATAAAAAAAAATGGGATGGGTTGCCTCCCATCAAGCGCTTTCGTTTACGTCATTGAGCTTGACGCTTCAACCACTGTTAGGGTGGCAAAAATGATAGAAAAAAACATATCATCCTTCTTCTTCCTCTTGTTTGGTAGGAATTACATGAATTTGGCACAAAGAATCAAATACTCTCATGCACCCACTGTTAAACCTTTAGAATTTGAATTCTCCCACCTTAAGGAAGGACATGCATCCATTTGCACACGAGTGATTTCCTTAACCCCTGTTGGTTCAGACTTCGGGAAAACATCAACACTCCTCACTTTGGGATTTTCTTCCACCACAACCTTGTGATACTCAGTCTCCATCTGAACCAACTTCCTCTGAGACTCACGTGCTTTCTCAACAAGATCACCACACTGAACATCAAATATCTCAAATAAAACTTGATTTGACATCAAGAAATCATCTAAAATATTTTGAAGTTGAGTATTGTAATCGATGTTGATTACCTCTTTCTTCCCTTCACAATTACTACCTGGTTGATTCACCTCATAACGACCACATCTCTCATTTAATCTCGAGATTTTATTGTCCAAATATTTCATCTTCAAAGATAGAATATATTTTTCATACTGCAACCCAACAATCTCTTCTATGTCATAAAGACGTAACCTGTCTACTAAACTGACTATCATAGCTACAAAACTTGGATAAACTATTAGTAGCACAATACAATGAGAAGAAAACAAAGAGCATAAATCATTTTTTTAATATATATATATATATATATATACACAAAAATTTAAATGACTGAAATCCTAAATAATAATGAAATTACCAAATTGAAATGATTCAACAGTCCCGGCAACGGCGCTAAAAACTTGATGACTTTTAGCAGTGTGCTAAAACTATCAAAGTAATAAAATTTATAAGTTCGTATCCACAGGGACTGTGTTAATCTCAATTTAGCAATAAGGTTACTATCTAGGATGTATAAATTTGATAAGTGCCTGAGGCAGTATGTTTGTGTGCATAAAAAGTAAATAACAGAAAATAAGATAGTTTCGGAAATTATAGAGATAAAAAATGATCAGGTCTTTCAGATCAATTAATTATCGTTGTTTGGTAAATTGCACCTAGTCTCTACAATTATTCTCCTAGACTCACGACAAATTAACAAAATAGTTTTGATCAATCCCTTAACTTAGAAAACTCTTCTGAAGCTACAACACCCTAATCCCTTAGGTGAGTTCGTAACCGTTGAAGGCTTTATGAATGTTAATATTTATGTCATAACCTAACAATCATCTATCCCTATACTGACCCGTTACATTAACCAGAATTAATAGATCCAATTCAATAGCTAGGGTCAGTAGTCAACTGATGTTTGAATTCAGTTTATATGTGATCAGTATACAAAAAGCATTAAGAGCAAACAATTCTGAATAAAACTAGGATTATAATTGTATTGAAAAGAGTTTATACAATCACATGGTTCAAACAGCTCAAATTAAAATCATCTCAGACCTAATCAAAGGAAATTAGCTAGACATATCAAAAGGAATAAACAACATAGTAAAGAAAATAAACCGATAGAATTCCGTCGTTATCGGCTCTCAAATCGCTACTGTTGATGTTCTTTTTCCATGTGCCTTTTCCCAGCCGTCTCGTGATGCGTGGTTGATTCCATCTTTTCTCTAAAACTGTGATTCCGCCTATGTTCCAAAACGTGAATCCAAGCTTGTGCAGCTGCTTCTTATATTTATTAGCCAATAGGTAACGAAACCTCATTCTCCCATTTGTTTCTTTCGGGTTAGTAACAACACACAGAAGCCCACTTCTCTTTTTTTATTTCCTCCAATACCCATGTTTCATTTTAGCTTCTTCTTTATAGTCAACAATAAAAGAATATCATGTCTGGCTCTTGTTTGATCATGTGGCTAGTAATAATACTCATCATACACATAATTGACTCAATAAATGAAAAAGTAGAATTTATTCAAATTAACTCTAAATTAAAGATTAAACTAATAAAAATAAACTAAAAACTTAATTAAAATGACTCTAAAAATAGTGAATGACTAACTGTCATCAATCTCCCCGCTCCTCCTCAACCTCGACTGATTGTACACCAACACCTTTGAATTCTTTTTTTTTACGGAACCATCACATGTGATTCCGTGTCATGTCATAGGCAGTTTTTCGTTCTTCTTCTCATCACCCTCCTTTTTGTTCAACTGAACCTGATTCTGAGACATATCTACATAGAGAAATTTGTGATCAAAACCTAAACTAACACAACAATGTCATAAACCTAAACTATCATCAAAACCTAAACCTAAACCTAAAAATAAAATCATAAAATCATTAAAACTTCTATAACAATTCATAACAACCTAAACCTAAACAAATCTAACAGCAATTCTAACAGTTCTAACCTAAACATAAACTATCATAAAATCAGTACCTAAACCTAACAATTCTATAACAATTCATCAAAACCTAAACCTAAACTATCGTAAAATCAATAAAATCTCTATAATCGAAATTTAACAAAAAAAAAACTAACAATTCAATCACAAAACAACAATGAAATAAGATTCAAAACACTTACTTGATTTTGTGATTGAAATTGGCTTGAAATGGCTTGGAATGGCTGAAAATCGCATCTAACAATCTCAAAACCGCAACAATGGAGTTTTGGAAACTCCTATATCTGGTCTGTTCTTATAACAGATCAGCGGCAGTTAACAACCGCTGGTTCCAGCAGCAGTTAACTGTTGCTGGATTGCTCAACGGTAGTTAACTACTGATGGAAGCTTTTAAGTAATTTTTATGTATTATTAGGAAGTATTGTATGTAAGAACAACAATTTTCTTTTGATTCAGTGTTTGATGAATCAACATGATATGATCTAAACTAAGACTTATCATTTCATGTTTCTAATGATGACAATGGGTAGCCATAAATGCAAATAGTAGTCAATTGCTACATGTCTCATTGGATAAAAATGATATACATGTTCACAACATATCTGTGTGGATATTTGCTTGATTGATCTTTAGCAGATTTTGAGGTAGCAATATATATTTACGGATGAATATTCACGGATATCACGTTTTTTTTATTAACAAATTAAAAACATATATGCAAAAAATTGTTATTATTTAGATAATTATGTAGAATTTCTTCATCGTATCTTCTCACAGGACAAAAGAGTATTACCATATAAAAATATTAATAATTTACATTCTTGCTCTGACAATAAAATTATTTATTATTCCAACAATAATAAATTTATTAACATGTATTTTGCTACAGCTTTACTAATTTATTAACATGTATGGATATTTGTGAATACAAATACCATTACGTCTGCATTAACTCATGGATATGTTAAATTGAAATATTTTACATATGAATACTCACCCGTTAAACTATCTTCTTTGGATCTACAACAAATTTTATCTGTGAATATAAAGGTTTATACCATCTATACTTGTCTCTCTATTTATGATTTCTACATGCATATGAGACTCGTTAGAAATTAGAAGGATAAGGTAAAAAAAAATTATTCATTCATCCTTATAAATTACAATTCAAATTTTAAAAAATAGATCATAAATTAAAAAATATTTATCTCAATAACCAACTTTAAAAAAGATGTATGATTTTATCACAAAAGTCATTTTATATAATAAAAAATTATAAAATATTTATATCAATTTAAATTTTTTAAAATATAATTTCCTTACAAGGTTTCTTCATTTATATTTACAAATAATACATATCAAACAACCTATCGGGTTATTCAAAAAATAAAAAATAGGGTTGTTTTCATTGGGTCAGGCTTACACCCCAATTTTTTGTACTTTTTTATTTTAATCTATCTAGGATTAGGATTGACAAGTGGTTCTTTATCCGCTCCCCTTTTACCTAAAAAAAAAAGTAAAAAATACATATCAAATCTTTAATTAACTTACGTGACATCCGTAATCAAATTATTTAGTCACTCATATGATTTCTTTACCAAGTATATGATTTTTTAAAATTAAACTATTTATTTGTATTGTCAATGTCTTTTTCAAACTATAGAAAATTATTTCATTGCATATTTATCTTTGTTAGCATTTTTTTTTGTTAATTTATGGGATTTGGAAATATTACGTGTTAATTTAAAAAAAAGTGTAATTATTTTATTTATCAATGACAAATAGTAGTCTCATGTGCATTTTTTTTTATATATTTTTTGGTGATATATATTTGTTTCATATTTATTAGTAATTAATATTATTTTTTTTAATAATTATCAACGACGAATGTTTGTCACATGTTTTTTTATGTATCAATGATAAATATGTGTCACATATTTTTTATGTATCAGTGATAAATATATGTCATGTTCCTTCAAAAAAAATATGTCATGTGATTTTTTTATTTATTGTTGACAAATATTTGTCTCGGGTTTTTTTTATATATCAATGACATATAGTTTTTTTAAGGAATCAATGACATATAATAATCTTGTGTTTTTTGATATTGTTCACTAATAAATATTTGATGCATATTTTATTTATGTATCCTTGATTTTCACATATTTTTTTATATTTAACGGCGACAAATATTTGTCTCGTGTATTAGTGATATTCATTCTTAATAACTGATTATTAAGCAGAGTCACTTATCTTAGATTTATTCACGAATTCAACGTATTCTAACCTATTTTTATTTTGAATAAGTTGTGTAAGAAATTGATATTCAACATTTTCTATTATTTATTTTCGAATGAAATCATTATAATTATTTTATTAAGCGAAACGAAAGTTAGTGTGAATTGATGAAATGAAAATATTGTAATTTAACATTTATTTGTTTGTTAATTTGAATTTATGAAATGAAATTAATGTTATAATTATTATAATTATATTATTTTTCTTTTTCACTTAACTATTTCTAATAACATGTAATTTATGAAAACATTCTAATTAAGTCAATGATGAAAATAATTGTTGTCTTTCAATAAAAATATGCTACTTTTAATGAGTTTTAATTTGAAGTACAATTATTGTCAAACTTTAAATTGTGTGAATTGTCATGTAATTAAGTCATTTTATGAATTTTGGTTAAATATGTTTAGTCATTCCAAAAATATTATTCATAAAGAAAGCATTCACGGACTTTGTTGAATATGCATTGAAATTTCATGCTGGAAATTTTATGTGTCATTTTGTCCAATGATTTTGTAGTTTTTATGATTTTTTTCGGTTCGATAGCTTGCGCCATGACTTACTATAGTTCATATTGTACTGGAATGGCATGCTCGTTGAGCCCACAAGACAATTTTGGGGTGCGAATTTTCAGCTTTTGTTGTGTACAAAAGACCAATATTTATGCTTTTTTATGTAATCTCATGAAACCAAAGGAGTGGATTTTTAGGAACCATAGAGTCTAAAAGTTAAGTATCTTTTGTGAGATTCTTGGGTTGAGGAACAATGTAAAAATATAGAGTAATGAAAATCTTCGAGTCTATTGAAAATTGGGTAGAAATTAGTTCTTGGAGAAGTTGTTGAAGTTAATTTCCTGTAACATCTTTTGTATCTCTTTGTAAGAAATACTTTGACAGTTGATCAAAGAGATTATTTCCCCCAGACGTAGGTCCTTGTTGGGCCGATTGGGTAACTAAATATTGTCTGTTTATTTATGTATTTCTTTATCTTTATTCTTACTTTGCTTATGATTTTACTTTGGTTAGTTATTAGGCCGACGGTTGTTGTTGTTGCTTAGCACTACATTGGATCTGGTTCCTCAAGACCTAAGAGGGATTTAACTCCCCTCGCTTGATTGGATGACGAAACCGAGATTTTTCTCTCACTAACTCTCAAAAGCTCTGATCTCTCCCTAACTTTCACAAAACCGCCTCCCCCCCTTTTGATCCAAATCGTGTCCTTCCAGATGTAGTGGTGGTCGACGGTGGTGCGATGGGTGGCTTTATGTCCTCCGCACCACCCTTCTCCTCGTTGGGCTTATGTTTTCCAGATCGGCGATGGCTAACGAGTTTTGACGGCGAAGCTCAGTCATGGCTGCTCCGATACTGGCGGCTATAGATTTCACGATTAATCCTCCTTCTCGCAACTTCTGCATCGTTCGTGTCATATGGATCGTTGCGGTTTGCGGTTGTGCCGATGGATGTGGTTTTGCCGGTGGGTGGGTTACTTTTCAGATCCAGTTTATCTATTTTACTTGTTGTGGTGGCAGAATCCCTCCAAGGTATTTGTGTGTTTTGTTTTTACGGGATCACCGTTTGTGTTTCGGTTTTGGTGGTCTCGATGTGGGTCAGTTGTTCCGGTTGAGTCGTTGGTGGTGTTTGTGGGTGGCTGCCTTTCGTCGCCGTTGTCGTGTTGTTCGTTGTTTGGGCCTTCGTGAGTATGGTATGTGTTTTCTTAGCTCTTGTTCAGCAGAGGATGGGGTGGTTGCAGATCAGGACTCTTTTTGTAGTGGTTGAGTTTCAAAAACCCGTAAGGGTCTGTTCGTTTAACCCGAAAGGGTCCGGTTCGATTAACCCGTAAGGGTCTGGTTCCTGACGTATTGAACTCATCCCTCGATGTGAGTTTTTACGCGTTGTTTGTTCGAAAGAGCATTTATGTTTGCTGTTGATTCAGGGGGTTGTTGGCACTTGAATTGGTTCCGTGTTGACGGCCAATCCATACGCCTATTTCAAAACTCTAAATGTTCTATGCGGATGTCCACTTTTCATGTTTTTTTTGTAACCTGGTTTCGCGCCCATACGCGGGTTCGCTGAGTTGCGTTAGTGATTAGTGTATTTTTGTTAGGATAGATTAGAGTTGTACCACTTGGACAGATTTATCACGATGTATCCCCGTTTGGGTTGATCCTAGGTCAGGTCCAATGTCCCCCCAGTCTTTGTATCTGTTTGTTTTTATTTATTATATTTTCTATTTGACTAAAAAAAAAAACTCCTCTCGCTTCACCTCACAAAAGATAAATCAACACACACAAAAATTACTATAAAATGCTTTATGCCTTCTCTCCCCTCATAACCCCCGAACCAAAAGGATCTTAAAACAACAATCTATAAATTCAAACGATGACACTTGGGCTCAAACGCAACAGATCAATAACAAAAGGAAGACTCTTATGCAAATGACTTCTTTGGCCTAAGAACAACACCAATAACACCACCATGAAGATTTTGAGAGCTTTACCCAAACGAACGTTTCCTAAACAATGCCATCATAAAACTCATATGAGTTTTGACTTTTTGGAACTTGTGTATGGTGTTATTGTATCGAAGCTCGTTTCCTCAACGATGCCATCATAAAACTCATATGAGTTTTGACTTTTTGGAACTTGTGCATTGCGTTGTTGTATTGAAGCTCCACAACCACACCTTCAGTTTCAAAACAACATCATAACAAGGGTTAAATATGTTTTTTTTAATAAGGGTTAAATATGTTTTTGGTTTCTACAAATATAGTCAATTTTATTTTTAGTCTTCATAAAAAAGTAATATGTTTTGATCCCTGTAAAAAAATTCAACATGTAGTTTTAGTTCCTATTAAATTAAAATTTGTTTAACTATGCTTAAACTTTTAAAATTTTGAATGATATTTTACATACTTGATTAAAACATTTTACAAAGTTTATATCTAAAAAACTAACTCAAAATTTGATTTTTAGATCCAAATTTTCATTAGTTTTATCCTGAAATTTTGACGATTAAAAAAACTCATATCCTCTATACATACGTTTGAGAATGTAGAAAATGAAACAATCCACATGGTATATAAAGAGCAAATACAAAAGAAAAATTACATGTGACAAATGACAATGCAAAGTTGACTAACAATCATAATCAAATCACCATTTATGACAAACTTTTTTTTAATGACACCATTTATGTTAAAAGGAAAAGTTTAACTCAACAGTTTTGATTGTTAATCAATTTTTATAAAATGACAAAATTTCAAAATAAAAACATAGAATTAGAATTTATTAAATTTGTAAATATATATATATATATATATATATATATATGTGTGTGTGTGTTTTCAAATTATATAATATCTATTTATTTATAGGATAGTCATATTATAAAACAAAAATGACATGTTATTTTTTTTAAGGAAAAAATGTCACGTTATTCAAAAGAGTTGAGTGAAAAAGGAAAATAATACAACATTAATTGCATTTCATATTTTTTTGAAGGGGGTATTTCATATATTAAAATTAACAAATAAGTAAATGTTGCATTACAATATTTCTATCTCATTTTTGTTTGTTCAAAAAAAAAAAAATTCTCTTTATCAAGTCACATTAACTTCAATCTCCCCTAACAAAATAATTATAATGATTTCATTCAAAAATAAATAATAGAAAATGTTGAACATCAATTTCTTACTCCACTTATTCAAAATAAAAATAAGTTAGTATATGTTGAATTCACAATTAACTATAAGATAAGATAATCCGCTTAATAATCAATTATAAACAATCGACAAATATTTGTCGTCAATAAATCTAAAAAATACGCAAAAACCAAAGATACTTAAATAAAATTCGTAACAAATATTTATCAGTGAAGAGTATAAAAAACACAATACAAGTCATTGATTTATTAAAAAAAACATGACAAATATTTGTTACTAATAAGTTAAGAAAAATCATGGGACACATATTTATCAATGATCGATACATAAATTAAGAAAAATAATGGGACACATATTTGTCAATGATACATAAATATCATGCAAAAAAAAAAATGGGACAAATATTATTTTATTTACAAAAACAATCACGGGACAAATATTAGTTATTGATAAATATCAAGAAAACAGTAAACAAATATTTATCAATAATATATTTAAGAAAAAGGCGACAAATATTTGTAATTGGTGCATAAAAAAGTACGAGACAGGTACTTAGCGCAATTCATTTATGTGGAGTTTTTATCATAGATAAATATATAAAAAAATGGGACAACTATTTGTCAATAATAAGCACATAACATATATTTTTCATTATAAATTTAATAAAAAAACATAGGACAAAGACTTATTATCGATACCTAAAAAACTATGGCTCAAATATTTTTCGTTGATAAAAATAAAATAAAAATCATTGTTAAAATATTAGTCATTAATAAATAAAAAAATATGGGAGAAATATTTGTCATTGATAAATCTAAAGAAAAAACAGGTGACAAATATTTGTGATTGATACATAAAAAATACAATTTTTTTTTGTTAATATATATTAAAAATAATAGAAATATATTTTCACTATGCATAAAAGCACAAGACATACATCTATTACTAATAAACGTAAAAAATACGGGATACATATTTGTCATTGTAGCAAAAAGAAAACACAAGATAAATAAATTTCATTGGTAAATAAAAAGTAATATATTTTATCAATTGAAAATTATTAGTCTATCACCCGTGCATTGCACGGGTTAACATACTAGTTTACACTACATGTTAAAAGAACTTAATTTTTTTTATAATAGGAGTTTCTAATGATATTCTTAACATATTTGTAAAAAAATCAATATTTTTTTTAAATTTAGTATAATTAAACAAATTTTAATTTAACAAAAACTAAAACTACGTGTTAGAAATTTTTTATATGAACCAAAACGTGTTACATTTTTTATAAAGACTAAAAACAAAATCGTTATGTTTATGAGACTAAAAACTTATTTAACTTTGATGATAATAATGCCTCTAAAAAAAACAACAACGTTAATAATAACAACAAAAACCATTACCATTTAGCAACAAGAAAGTACATAATTGTCATATCAATGAAAAATGAAAATCTAGATATAGAGATTTGTTAGATAATTTAACAAGAAAAAAGAAGAAGAGGAATCTGTAATAAGTTAAAAATTCAAATTTTAACACCAGAAATGATCGATGTCGTACAACAAAAGATCTAGGAAAAGAAATGAAAGTGACATTATTGAAGGAGATAAATAGATAAAAAAAATCTGTAAAAAAATTATATAAAAAATATAGTAAAGGTGAGAGATGAGAGACTAACCAAGAAGCTTTGTAGCACCCAAGAGATTATTAAGTCCTTCATACTCGCATGATTTGACATGAACAACACCTTGAACAACATTGAAGCTTCTAGGGCAAGGAGTGGGATGCAATTGTGGGTGAGTTGGAACAACAGGTGATTGAACACGGGCACGAGGCGGAGGGTGATGACGGTGGTGGTGATAGTCAGGAGTTGGGGGTTTAGCAGGTACAATGGCATGCAATGGAGGGTGTGTTGGAACAACAAGTGTATGAACAGGGGCGTGAGCAGGAGGGTGATGATGGGTTGGAGGTTTAGTAGGGTGACGGTGTAAAGGAGTGTGAACAGATGATTTAGTTGGTGGATGAGGAGAAGTGTGAGGGAAAGGAGGTGAGGGATTGTGGTGGTGATGATGGTGGTGAGGAGCGTTTGCCGGTGGGTGAAATGGTGCTGGTGCGCGAGGAGGGTAAACGGGGCGAAGAGAATTAAGCTCTTGAGAAAATGCAATGAAAGAGGTTAGTAGAAGTAAGAGTAGCAACATTGCAATGGTTTTGAACATTTTTTTTATCATGTGTAAGAGAAACTGAGAAAGTAACCCTAGAAAGAGATGGAGAAAGTGATGGTGTTGTGACAGTGACAAAGTGCGTGAGCATTGATTTAGAGGAGCTAAACCCCAAAATCATTGCGGTTTTAGTCATGGTGATAAATACACCACCTTAAATGTAATTGATTCTCTATTCTCTATTCTTTATTTCTTCATTTGAGTGCTAGATAATATTAGCTGAAATTTGGAAACGGGGTATTGAAAAAGGAAACTAAAAATCGTAGGAGTTAATGCACAAATATTTTTCCTATTTTTGTTCATATGTAAACAAATTTTATTAAATGAAAACTGTTCCTGTGTTTCTGGTTTTTATTAGACCGATTTAATCCAGCCAAATGCACCAAAAGCAGCCACATTCTCACACAATTGCACCAAGAGTGTTAAATTTATTCTTAGATAAAAATGACAAAAATCTTAAGTATGAATTACGTCTAACTGAGGGAAAGATGAAACAAGAGGTTGGCATCGGCAGGAGAAAAGGGAAAAAACGGAAACATAGATCTCTCTTTGAGTTGATCATCACGTGATCCTCTAAAAAAATAATTTTGTTAGAATATCTCTAACCTTATGATTCAATAGTTTTAACTGTTGAGATTTGAATAAGCCAAAACAAATCAATGTCCTCGTTTTAAAATACACTTCATATTTTTACAACGTACATTATTCATATGACTTATCTTGAACAATTTTTTAACTAATATATAAATACAAATGTTAACATGGAATTAAGATGTTGTTCATTTTATCTCAATAACTATTTTCAAAATATTAAATTTTTATTTCCTAATTTTTTTTTTATATTTACGTTACAAATTAAAAATATTAACGATCAAAATTATATATTAATATGTGTGAAATGGTTCTCTACGATGGGAATTACATCTAATGTCAACAAATAAATATTACTACTACTACAGAGGAATAAAAAACTCATAAATAAATATTAAATGAGAGGTTAATTCATTATTGGAGATGACGTAGAGAAAATAAAAACTCATAAATGTAACATACGTTGGAGAGCTTGGCCAACAATCTTTTTCAAATGATTTAGTTTAAACTTGTTGATAAGCATGGTTTAGCGGTGATTTGGTGGGTGTCTAATTTTTGCACTACGATTATCCCAACAGTGTACTCCTGCTCAGCAGTTTTATACACCAAAACCAAAAGTAGGGAAAAAATTGTTCTTTTCTTTTCTTTTTTTGTCAAGAAAATTGTTTACTTGTATTGGGATAGAGAACTTTTTCACGTCATATAGGAAAAAAATCGTTTTTTTTCCCCTCTTTCTTGATGGAAAAATAAAATAATACTAAATAAGTAATATGTGGTACATCTTGTAAAAAAAAGTAATATGTGGTACATCTGATATATTAGGGATCATAGATGGACAAATATAATTCTCATTATTCTAAAACTTTTACTCGAATTGAATTCATATCAATTAAATATTTAATTAATTATCTATTTAAAAATCATTCTAACAAAAAGAGCAAAGTAACAACATGTCTCGTTGATGAATCTATAGCTATTTCGATTTAAAGAGTACGTGTATGTATGTATTTTTAAGGTACCAAAACTGAAGTAAATACTTAGTACCAGTAAAGAATACTTCCTTTTGTTCTTCGAAAATGCTGCACAAAGCGAAAAACATTATCACGATGACATCACGACAATACAAACATGTGATGTAGCAAAATATCTAAATTTCAACCATCCAACCATGTATTGTGTGAAAGGAAATCTAACGGTGGCAAGCTGATTCGGGATACATTCGTGAAACTGGGCTTCACTAGAAATAACAATGCTCTTTGTTCATTTCTTATGCATCTGTAATTGTAAAGTAATCTTACATAGGGGTGGGCAAAAAAAACCAAAAAATCGAACTGAACTGAACCAGACCACAAAAAAAAAACTGAACCATTATTAACAATTCTGAAACTGAATTGAAACAGTTCGGTTCAGTTCTGTAACTAAAATTCGGTTTTTTTTTTATATATATTTTTTCAACGGTACAAATAATAACAGTTCAGTTCAGTTTAGAATAGTTCAATTCGGTTTGGAATAGTTCGGTTCAGTTGAAAATGCAAACAATTCAGTTCGATTCAATATTTTAAATATAACAAACAATTCAGTTCGATTCAGTTCAATTTTCATTCCGAATCGAGTCATCCCCACCCCTAATCTTACGTGCATGTATGTTCTTTTCTTAATGCTCAAGAAATGAGTTATTTATTTATTCAGAAGTGCAGGCTATCAAACAAAATCATATCACCCGGTTGAGCTAAGGTGAATAAATTCAATCAAACTTCATAGTCTCGTAGAGATATTTTCCACCGAGAAACACGGAGAATCACTTTTTTATTCACATTTTGATGTATCCTCAGGTTAATCTAAGTAATACAACAATTCTCAATCTTGATCTTTTTCCTCAAAAAGAAAAACAAAACAAAACAAAAATATTTCATTTCAATTTCATTTTATCGGTTCCAATTTACTAAATTCTAACTTTTCTAATTGCGATAAGAGAAGATGCTAAAATGAAAACGGTCTAATGATGTGTTTGATTTAGAAAAGAAGTTGTGAAAAGATAAATAGGTAAGAGAGAGTTTGAGAAGAGAGAAATATGCGAGAAATAAAGTAGATTTGATGAGTTGCTTGGTATAAGAGAAAGAGAGAAGAGATAGAGAAGAGAGAAATATTGATTTTTTAAAGTACTATAATGCCCCTATGTTATATAATTTAATTTTCTTTTTATATTCACATAATTAATTAACTCAACTACTTATTTCAATTAAACATAATTTTTTCTTTACGTCCAATTTTATATATATAATTTTTTTGGGTCAATATATATATATAATATTTTTCTTATAAAAGAAACAACGAAATATATACAATTTTTTTTGAAAATCAGTAGCAACATATACATTTGCAAAATACCAAAGTACCGGCAAAATTCTAATATGATTAAGTATACAACAAGAAAAAGTTACGAATACCAAAAACACATTTTATCCTATCTTTGTTAAAAATTCACTTTCAAATTAAATAAAGTTGATAGTGGAAAAAATAAAATAAAACTGACATAGTAAGTGACACAAGATTAATTGAATTGGACAGGGTTGTAATTGGAACACACAAAAATATCACTACTCTCTTCTATTTCATCTCAACTTCGGAAAAAGAATTTTGTGCAAGGCCTACATGTTTTTAGTCTCTCTCCTATTTCTCTTCACGGTCAAAGAGACTGATTTCACCATCTCTCTTCAATTTCTCTCTTCCTTGACTCTCTCATCACTATTTCTAATCTATCAAACACAATCCAGATACCCTTAGGGAAATGATAACCGGTGCCCCCGGAGCACTGGTTAAACATAATAAAAAAGAAATTATATAGTAGTTAATGTATTGAAATTGTGTAATTAATTTATAAAAAGTTAAAAACAGTTTCTTTTTATGGTAATAATTTCCTTTTTTAGTATGCTTAACCAGCTCTGGGGGCACTGGTTAGCATGACCCTTATTATTATTATTATTATTTTGTTCAAAATAACTAGATAATTGTAAATAGAAATGAAATATTAAGAGGTAATAATGATAAAAACACGTTTTCTAACACACGCATCTCAATACACTCTCTTTCATCGGCTGAAATTCATATGAATCTAACTAAATTATGTGAATCCCATGCATGTTTAGTGGAATTGATATGAATTTCAACCAACAAAAGAGACTCTATTTAATTATGTGTGTTAGAGAGTTTGTAGCAGTCGACCACTGCAATGTGAGAAATATATGCCCATAATGATAGTTCATAAATTGTACGTACAATTTTCGTTGCATCTAGCACACAACAAAGCAACAAAAGTGGACTTTTTGAGATAAGAAATATATTATGATCCAACAAATAATGAATTCCCTAATCTACTATCTTACAACAAGTTATTAATTAACAAGGCAAAAGATCATCACCACATAGATAAAGAAGTCTTTCCACAGCCCAATGAGGTTGACTAGGAGAAACCCAAAAACTATTAATCAAAGGAGCTCTACAAAGTGGACAAGTTTGGTAATCATTTTCATTCTCATGACCATGTTCCAACCACTTATCTATGCATTCCTTATGAAACACATGATCACAGTTCATCAATTCTCTAACTTCATCTTCCATTTTCAGCTTGTTCAAACAAACAGCACATGTT
>Ga0228711_1004141_pt1 | contig 22417 bp, 15 predicted proteins | sample MedpolnodulmetaG_2_FD_177996 | JGI IMG/M metagenome (GOLD analysis project Ga0228711, IMG submission 177996) | Root nodule microbial communities from Medicago polymorpha collected in Santa Monica, California, United States - brown nodules | ecosystem: Host-associated > Plants > Roots > Nodule...
GTTTCCAAGGTATTTAGTTGAGAGTATGTGAAATCAAGTGCTTCATCTAATATATCTTCACCATGAATCCTTAAATGTGTTGCTTCGTACAAGCTCCACATTCCTTGTATATCTTTGGAAATCTTTTCATTGAAGTTTCCTTTATGGTTTTTCAATTTTTCAAATGTATCTGTCAAAATTCATCAACAATATTAATATTAGACTTTTGAAATTTAATGCTATTTTTAAGAATTTATGTTTATAATGTATGGCATAAAATTGTTAGCATACCTGAAGAAACGTGATATCCTTTTTGCCTAAGCAAACGAAATATTAACGCAAGAAAGTGAAGGTCACCTTCTTCTGAGGTCATTTCCTTATTGTCAGTAAAATTGTTGTGAATTTGTTCTAACGCTTCATCAATTTCATGTTCAAATTGATAAGATATTCCCAAACGTTGCAATGAGTCAATGAGGTTTAGTATTTTCGCCATATCATTCGTTGAAGATAGAAAAAATTTCTTCACTTCCTCTTTTTGCATATGTACTTGTTGCATCATATTCTCATCGATTTCCTGCAGTCAATAAGTAACAAGGACTGAAATATTTACACTGCATTTAAATTTCTAAATATAAATATGTAAAGACAAAAGTAGGTTTAGTTTTTATGTGCATCTAAACCTCTTTAGTTAGGGTTCTATGAAGAATCTCTTCTTATTTGTTGGATCAATTAATAAAGTTTCTCATTCAGTTTATGTTTCGATTGTTAGATTTAGATTGATCAGCTATATTGATTGCATTTTAAAGGTTGGAAATCAATGAACGTTCTATATGTAAAAGAAAGTTGGGCCAATGAAAGTTGAGTTATCCGATCCAAATTTTGAATCAAATACATCAATTTTTGTTGATCAAACTTTCTCTTATAAATATAAGATCCGAGGGAATACTTTACGATAACCGGATCCTATAATTGATTTACATTTTTATGAATCACATTGAGTAGACAAAAATGTTAAATGCAATATTTAAGTCACGAGGCTTATAATAAGAATGAACTTTTAAGTTGGGCTCTCTTCATGAAATTAACTCCTTAACATATTTACTTGAAAATTGTTGTATACACTTCTAACAAGGCTGAAACACACCAGAAAAAGACGTAAATGCGCGTAGTCAATTGCCGCCCGTTAAAATCCATCGGCAGTTAACTGCCGATGAGGTTATATTGGTAAATTACTGGTGTTTTTCAGCCAAACACTATGTGTGAACAACATTCTTCTATTTACTTTTACCAAAAAATGTTCAATCTAACGTGGACCCTTAAAAAATTGGTTTCAAAGGTGAACCATTGCTATATCACAATAACAATATCCACACTAACGTGTATGTATATAAATGTACGTAAAATATTGCTTGCAAAATAAAATATCTGTAGTAGTAGTACCATTGATTCAGAATCATATTTTAGGAAAAGATTTCCCCAGATGCAACGAAGAAAATTTGCAGTTGGTCGCTTGAAGTCAGAGACTGCATGTTGAGTTGAATCAACTGGAGCGCAAGCTTCAAGAGACTTGGTCTGAGAATATTCCATTTAATGATCAGCTGGTGATGGTAATAGCCAAAGACTAGTTTTAATTTTGTGGTGAGAATGATCTTTGGTTAGGAGTATAAATAGTACTATAATGCACAAGGTGTTAAGCATAAAGTGTTATTAGGTATCAATTTAGCACATGAAACGTGGAAATATGCGATGTTATCCTGCCTTGCCATGTGAGTAGAGCTTAATTATCAAATTATTGATCAGGCACGGGCTTAGGTTAGTGAAATTGGCGCAGCCGCCCCCACTAGGCACTAACTTATTCAATTTGTTACAAGTTTTGAATACTTTTTATTCATGTTTTTTTTTTGACAAATTTTTTTTGTCAAGTCTTTTATTCGTGTTTCAACTAAAAAAATAAATAAGGATTGTTCCTAAAAAATGTTATATATGTGAATAATCAAATATGCATTTGAATGGAGAAGCTTTCCATTGCCATCAACAATGTTGTTGTTCGTAGAAACTGGGAGCCCATATCCACATTACTAACTCTCGGCTTAAGATGTCCCATCTCCTCTTTGCAGATGATGTCCTCCTCTTCTCTAAGGCAAAAAACTCTCTACTTAGATTTATATATGATTTATTTGACCGTTTTAGTCGTGCTTCAGGTTTAAAGGTCTAGAGTTGTGCTCGGTGATTTTGGATATCAAACCATTGATTGGTTTTGAATCGTCAATCTCTGAACTATCTACCTTTTATTTTTGGGAAGGGGAAAAGAGAGAAAAACCCTAAGAGATTAAGGATCCGGGGGTTGGTTTCGCAAAGGGAAGGTTTTACGCACCCTAAACGATTTTGGTATTCCAAAGGTCTTAAGCAAAATGTAAATAACAAAGAAAACATAATGCATCAATTATGTTACATCATTTCCTATTATACACACTAAATATATCAATGACAATAAAAGAAATGACATGAATTAGAACATGCATGAGATGATTGTAAGTAATGATGCAAATATAAGATACAAATAATAAAAAAAACAGTAAATACACAATTAAAACAAAGCAAAACATTTTTGAAAACAAAGAGAAAATAAATTTTTAAGGGAAAATAGATGTAGAATTGAAAAACAGTGGTGCATTTAGCAAAAATAGTAGAGATATCAGAAAATAAATTGGGCCTAAGACTAGATCCAGTGGGCTTACAGTAATGATCCTAGCCACTGGATCAAGATCAAAGGGCCAAAAACAAAAGAACACAGTAAGCAGTAAAAAAGAATCATGCATAGAAATAACAAGGGAACAAGCACGGACTGTCAGATCTTTAGATCTGACGGTTTAAACAAAAGGTACACAGCAAAGAGCAAGCAGAGAGGCGCGCATGAACACATAGCAGGACTATCACAGGCCGTTAGATCTGAGATCTGACGGCCTAAGCCTGAGGACACCATGGATTTGTTTGCATTATATTAAAATAAAAAAAGTACTATATAAATGAAAATTGGCCAAAAAAACATAAGTGTATAAACACTTCTAAACATTTTCTAAAAAGAACTAGAGAGAGAGTTTGCAACTCTCTCCTCTTTCTCCGGCCGAACCAACAAACTCCGGTGCGGTGGCCGGTGGTGCACCGCCGCACCGAAAAAAACCAATCGTCCCCTTTTTCAAAACCGAACACAGAAATCGACGTTATTTTTCATGCTAAAAATGAAATTGGCTTCAAATCTTCAAGAACCACCTTTAAAACAGTTAGATCTACTCTTTAAAACATGAATCAAAAATATTTTGAAAAAAAAAATCCAGATCTATACAAACAAAAGGACGAAGAATGTGAGAAGCTCTTTACCTTCTACCTTTTTGTATTTTGTTCCGATTAGAATGTTTGTGGAGAGGAACAGTGCGATTCGCCTTCTTATTTCCCGGTCCGATCTGCTTCAATCTGTTTTCCTTCTTCAAGTTTGAATCTGAGCTTGTAATTGTTGTGTGGTTTGATGTGTGTGTACTGGTAATTTGTCGTGTTTGAGTGTGGAGGAATCGACCTTGCTGTTTGTGTATGGGTGTGAACCGAAAAAATGGTGTTTGTGTAGATCGAGTTTGTTTTTGTGTAAATCGAATTTGGATGATGTTCATTTAAGTGTTTATGGTTTTTGATGGTTATTGTTCATAGTGTTCTTGAGAGATTCATGAAAGAAATGGTGTTTGATCCATAAGTGTAAGAGAGAGAAATGGATTTTAGGGTTTGTGAATTAATGGCTGCTGCTGATTGATGGGACTGGTCAGACTGCAATGAATGACAGTCTATTTATAGCTGACAGAACTAGAGTTTGTAAGTATGCAGGTGGTGTTTCAAAATACCTCTCTGCCGAAATTTCGACTGAGACGATGAAATTTCTCGGCCTTTAAAATACGTATAAAAACTTTTAACTAGTCTGAAAATGGGGTATGACAAGAGCGTTTTATTCTTCATGTATCCCTCAAGCTAAAATTGTTAAACTAACATCTATCTCTGGAATTAGAAGCACCAGTTCTCTTGACAAATATTTGGGCTTCCCAAATCTTAAAGGGAGGGCGAAGATGAATGATTTCTATTTTATTATTGAGAAAATGCAATCCAGACTCGCTTCTTGGAAGAACTGAACAAACCTGGAAGATTAACTCTTGCTTTTTCGGTACTCTCCTCCATCCCGTCTTATTACATGTAGACTAGTTGGCTTCCTCAATCTATTTGTGACAACATTGATCAAACAACTAGGAATTTTATTTGGAGAGGCTCAAATAAGAAAGGTATTCACCTGGTAGGTTGGAATAAATTGCCCGTCCAAAGTTTCTTCGTGGCCTCGGTATCAGATCAACTAGGGAAGCAAATGTTTGCCTTCTTGGGAAGCTTGTTTGGGATTTGGTTCAATCATCTGAAAAACTATGGGTTAATCTCCTCTCTAATAAATATGCAGTCGATCATAAAGTTCTTCAAGAAAATGCGAGTTCGAGTAGCTCTTCTCTTTGGTCCTCTATCATCAAAGCAAAAAATGTCCTTAAAGAAGGGTATTCTTGGTGTGCGGGTTCCAGATCTTCGTCCTTTTGGTTCACCAATTAGAGCACTCTCGACATTCTTGGGTCTCTTGTCCCTCCCTTATATTGATATTCATGACTTGCAGCTCACTATCAAGGATGTTCTCTCTTCTAATGATCTGCATACAAATATAATATTTATACCAACCTATCTCATGCGCCTTTGATGACATAAACCGCATTCATATTAATTTCAATGATACTGTTGAAGATGTTGTCATTTGGAACAACCAAAAAATGGTACTTATTCTCCAAAAAGTGGATACAATTGGCTTCTTAAAATTGCTGATTCAGCTTGTCAAAATTTGCCTTCACATTCTTGGTCCTTGGATTTGGAAACATCAGCTTCCTGAAAAGTATAAATTCCTTGTTTGGTTGGCTATTCATAATGTTGTCCCAACTTTATCTTTGTTGAATCACAAGAACATAACTCCTTTTGCTACTTGCTCTTGCTGCGATGTCCAGGAGGAGACTTTTCTCCATTGTGTTCGTGACTGTACTTTTTCGGTAAGGTTATGACACCACTTAGGCTTCACTAATGTTGATTTTTTCTCTTATATTGATGCTCACGATTGGCTTAGAAGGGGATCTAAGGGTTCTCAGGCTATCATTTTTTCTGTTGTAGTTTGGTGGGTCTTGGCGACACCAGAATCTTATGTGTATGGGTGGTGAAACTTGGTCTTTACATCGCCTGCCTTCTAACATAAAGAACTCAATGGAGAGCATTCTAGTCAATTTTCCACCTTCTGCTACTGCTGCTAGGATTAACAAGTACACCAAATGGAATACTAATAATATCTCGGGTGCAATTCTAAATATGGATGGAAACTGTCACAAAACTCCTACTAGAACTGGGTTTGGTGGAGTTCTGCGCAACGACCCAGGTTTATTCATTGTGGGCTTCTCTAGTTTTATTCCAGACTCATGTGATATCTTGTTGGCTGAACTTTCTGCTATCAGTCACAGCATAACCATGGCAAATAATTTGGGTTATGCGGAGTTTGCTTGCTATTTTGATTCTCTTGTTTGCATTAATCTTATTAATGGCCCCATTGAGAGGTACCATATATATGCTCTCCTTATCCAAGACATAAAACATTTGCTCCATCAAATCAATGTGCATACTTCATGGAAAAGCTTGGAGCTTCTTCTAATGTTGATCTTCTTCTTCATGAGTCGCCTCCTGCTGGTCTTATTAATCTTCTCAGAAGTGATGCCGATGGCACTTTGTTCCTCCGGAGTAGTTAGCTTTTTTTTGTTTTGTTTTGTTGTTTCTTCCTTTTATCATTGTAACAAAAAAAAATCACAAGTGTCGGAAATAAAATATTTTTTTTTTGAGGGAAGTGTCGGAAATAAATTGTTAAATGTTTATTTGATCACATTGAGGAAATATATTAATAACACCCCATTTTTCTTTTAAGGAAATAGCACTCCGTTTTTTAATAAATGAAATAATTTATGTAACCTACAATTTTATTTTTCTGATAAATATATAGACAAAATGACAATAGTAATGATAATTATATCTTTTTTTTAAATTTATACATTGATATTTTTTACATAAAAATATATAGTAATGATATCGCTCCTACTGATCAAAAAATTTGGATCTAATACCGCTATTGATCCCTTCTTTTGATCAATTTATGGATTTCAATCCATTTATTTTTCGTACAAAAAAGAACATTGCTCAAGAAAAAAGAAGCTAAGAAAATAAACGGACATTTCTATATGGTAACAACTAGCAAGCGTTAGAAATATATCATAAATGAGCTTTTAAAGCTTACTAGGCGAGGAGTCTTCAACACAATAGACTTTATATGATCCACACCACATATATGCTAAAATTTGTAAGTCAATAGATACTTCTATTTTCCTCACATTAGGTATGGTTTATTTGCACCAGCCATCTTGAACTAAGCAACTTTCGATTCATGAACCAAAATTGGAGTATGAACATTGAACTTAAAGTTATCGGCGATCATGTCTACAAGGATCTTTGAGTCTCCATGTCCAGACCAACGTATATGAATCATGAGACAAGAAATATTCTTCAATCATAACATGTCCAAACCTATGTATAAACCCCTCATTTCAGCATGGAGGTCATCATAAGGACCAATCTTCCTAATATAACCTTTGATCCATCTTTCGTATAAATCGTATAGAAGCCCACCACAATTAGCAATTACACCCATATATTTGTATGCACCATCACTGTTGAACTTTACCCGTCCCTCTTGCGCCCGTTTCCATCCAATGTAATTAGTATACTTTGAATGAGTACTAAAATTAGATTAATTGGTCTCTTAATATTCGCTTCAAATATTGTGTTGTTTCTCCCTTTCCATGGATACCAGCACATGGATGTTGTTTTCCCATCCCCTTTTATGTTGATATTGCTGAAAAACCAATCCCTACAACGCAAAGAAAAGAAATCAATAATGAAATAAGAGGGTACAAGATGAATTCATACATGAGTAGCGTGAATAATCCCAAAGCACATGCAGAAAAATCTTATCAACATTGTGATATTAAGGGAAGTTAGGAGATATCCGAACTCACATTTGTTCATGCAAAATTAACGGTTATAAAACCTTCAACGATTAAGAATTCCCTTAAGAGATTAGGGAGTTGTAATTAGAGAAGAGGGTTCTGAGTCAAGAGATTGATTAAAACTATGTTCTTTGTTTGTTGTGAAACTTGGAGAATAGATTCTATTTACCAAACAACAAGAGATAGAGGATTCGAAAGACCTCATCATCTTCTTCTAGAAATATTTGTGAAGTTATTTATATTTTGACAATGTTGTCTATGATTGTTAAACCAACTTATATGTCCCGTGCGCATTTCCCTCTTTATATTTCATCCTCATTGATAACAATGTTGCCTAGTAGAAATTAAAACAATCCTTGAGCAGACGAATTATTTTATTACTCTCACACAGTTTTAGTGCACTTGCTAAAAGTCTATGAGATAGATTAAATTATTTGTAAAAAAAAATGATTAAAGATAATTAATAAATTTAAACTAATGACATTTTAAGGATAATAAACAATTTGTCAAAAAAAGGATAATAAACAATTGCATAGCATCAAAATAAGTCACTGCAAACATGCAACGTAAACTTTTGTAAAATAAAAAATAGGAATAAAAACTAAAGAAAGAAACTATAGAGGGACCAAGTTTAAAGAATTTTTTTAGAATGACTGAAAATGAAAGTTGATATATTTAGAGGACCTAAAACATATTTAACCCTTGTTTTTAACACTAAATTTATTAGCTTCCCTACTTAGTCTATTTCATGAATTTCAATTACTAGGCTAATTTGAGTTTACCATTTGTTCATTTGTTCTTTTAAGAAATGTAGTTTGGCGCAAGAACACACCGATAGGTGTGTATGCATGTTCTATGTTAATGAAATTTATGATAATTTTCAAATTACTCATAATTTTCAAATTAGTCATTTCAAGTTCTGACTGCATTCTTCCCTTGAATTTCCCAGTTTCTGATTAGTCACTTCCTATCAATTGTTCTAAGCAAATTATGAATTATCAACATGAAAGCAAAGTAAAATCAGACCAACTTCAATCCAAAAGAAAACCAGACCAACTTAATTCTTTAGTTTCACATACATCCAAAATGAGAAGGTAACTTATATTACAAGTTATGATATATGGAGTTTTGATAAGCTATAAATGTAAAATTAAAATGAGTCACATTTAAGTAAAGACTGAGATGTATAATATAAACTCTGTAAGATAGCTATTTAACAAATATTATTGCTTACTTTCCTTCTCCTACTTGTGTTGTTCCATTATTATTGGATCTATGAGCAGTGCAACAACATAATCTTTCAACAGTTCCCCATTTGTGTATTTATCCTCGTAGTTTTCGTAGGTGAACTCGGTTATTCGTGCCACATTAAGAATACATTCAAGCACAGGTTTGGGGATGTAGTCTAACTTGAGGCACTCTTCATTTATATCCATCCAAAAATCTTCAATGTCCTTGTTAATGTGCTTATAGGCCTCTTCTTGTGACATGTTGTATTGCTTCATGCAACATTCAACTGCTGAAGCAACATGCACCCTCTGCTGCTCAAACTGTATATTTATAATGAATAAAGCATATACAGAAGCTCTGTTAGATAGTGTACTTGAAGTGAGTACAATATTAGAAACTAGGGTTTAGTCTATTTAGGTGATGCCTTGAGAATGATCTCAAGAGGGATATTTATAGCCTTTATTGGGCTTGTCTTTCCGTGACTTAGGCCCCAGGCAACTTGGGTCCTACGTCAGGTTTAGAGAGTTCTAGATGTTTCTAGAAGTCTTTTGACGCAGCGCCCTAAAAAGGATGCGCCTAAGGCCGTTTTGGCCCTTCTGGAGGGTGTTGTGCCCTTAATTGTATATTGACGGGCCAGATAGCTCATGCCATAAAAACATAAAAATGCAAATTAACAAAAAAAATATTGTGTAGTACTTTATGCGAGGATACATCATCCGTGAGTCTGCCAATAGCCGATACAGCATTAACGATTGTTGGTTCGCTGGAAAACCAATCAATCAACTCTTCGTTTGAAAATTCTCCAAGCGCAACAAAAGATATTATTGAAAGTGGGATTGTTGAAGATATAAGTCCATTAGCTTTATATTCATCATATGTTGGTATAATTCCTTCATTGCCCCATTTAGTTTCCACCAAGTAGGATTGTGCTAATTTATAGAACTGTAAATTAATCAAAATATTGATGATAATTAAGTACTGAATGATAAAAATCATCATTGATCAGTTTTGAAATATTTATAGGAATTGGAAGCATACTGCTTGTTTAATATATTGCAGCACCAAATTTGATTTTCCAGTCTCTACTAATATCATCTCAATTTCACCCCAAAATTCTACTATTGTATTAAATACCACTTTCATGCATTCTGGAAGAGGTTGAATGAGTCTAAAATCCCACCTGAAACTCAAACAAAAGGAGAATTAGGGCAAAAAATTGTAGAAAGAAAAAAAAACATAAGATTAGGTAAATAACAAGAATAGATAATTCTCTCATTGTGGAAAAATGATATAAAATAAGTTTGTCAATCTTTTTGGATTCAAATCAACCTCTGGATTGCTTGTGTGAAGAGTTCAAGTTCCTCAACTGTGCCATAGGCATCGTAAGTATCATCTAGAAGAGAAATACACACTACCAATTTCCCCCCTATCTTTCTTGAAGTGGCATATTTAGGCTCATAAGACATAGCCAATGGCCAAAAGAAAGCTTCAACCACTCTATCCCTTGCATAAGTGACCTTTCTTGCAAAGTCTGACTTTTTCCACCACCTGTGATATAAATACAACTGATATCATATCGATCAAAAGTTGATCAACCGTTGTTTAATAAGAATTTAACGTGCCGTAGATCAAGATTTTAATTTGCAGTCACAGTTACATTGTAATTAGCTATATACAATAGTATGAATACAGTCATAGGAGAAACAAAAATCAAATATAATATTCTAGGAATAGTATTTGTAACAAAATGGTTGATTGTGATTTACCTTATATTCAAAAAATTAAATGAGTATATTTTGCAATACTTACTTGGTGATACCGGCAAGTTCTTTTTGATGCATTTTCTGTAGCATGTTGAAATCTAATTTTGCAAAGTTTAGAAGAATTTTACTATGGGAAGGATCTTCTTCATAGGAGGATATGTAACACCTTGTCTCCAACCTAGGAACTCCCTTGTGTAGCGGATTCTTCAAGCATTGTCTTACTTGTGCATCAAGAAAAGTACTCAGTTGATTGGAAGTTTTGGAATTAAGGTGAGCATTTGTGAAATCAAACGCTTCATCTAATATATCTTCTCCGTGAATCTTTAAATGTGTTGCTTCATACAAGCTCCACATTCCTTGAACATCTTCGGCAACCTTTTCATCGAAGTTGCCTATATTGCTCTTGAATATTTTAAATATATCTGTCAAAATTGTGAGACTTTTTTTTATTATTATTAAGATTCTATGTTTATAACATGAGTAATGGCTAGTAAATTTTGTTGAAAAAGTAAAATTCTACATACCAGATGAAATGCGATGTCCTTTTTGCCGAAGCAAACGAAATGCTAATGCAAGGAAGTGAAGGGAACCTTCTTTTGTGGTTATTTCCTTATTGTTGGTAATAGTGTTGTGGATTTGTTCTAATGCTTCATCAATTTCATGTTCAAAATGATAAGATATTCCCAAACGTTGCAATGAATCAATGAAGTTTAGTTGCTGTGAGATATTATTGCTTGAAGATTGAAAAATCTTCCTAACTTCCACTTTTTGCATTTGTACTTGTTTCTTCATATTGTCATCGATTTCCTGCAATTTGTCACAAGGAATGAAATGTTTATTGAGCATTTAGATTTCTTTTCATTTTTTGGTACAAAAGCATTTAGATTTCTGTGGAACTGTTTAGATAAAAGCTTGGTATGTGATAAAAAAATTTTATTAGCTTCATCATATGCACTAAAAAATTTTAGGTGTGAAATCTTCATAGAAATGTGAGGGGATCGTATTTCTTTATGACAATTCCACATTTATACTTTTTACTTTTTTTTTAATAAATAACTGCATGTAAAATATTAATTACACAAATAAACCTTCATTAATTAGCTCGAGACCGACCCAAGGGTAAGGCCACCAAGACAATCGCTCTAAACTTCCAAAAAATATGAAAAAAATTACTTGATAAAAGGCCTAATTTCTTACTATTGATACAAATTTTCATGACAAAAAGTATCATATTCTACTAAAATTAATAAAATATTATCCAACATTTCCTTGATAAAAAGGCATTATATTGTAGTAATTTTGCTGAGTATACTATCATGAGTTTCAACAAGGCATAATCTTAATATCCGCCTTAGATCGCAATATGTGTTGGATCGGTCTTGATTATTAGCTTTGTATTCAAGTCATGAGTTATATGATGTTTTCACGGTTAAATTACACGTTTGATCCTTTAATTTATTTTTAAGTTTCCTTTTAGTTTCTTAAGTCTATTTCGTTTCATTTTAGTCTCTTAAGTTACAAAATACAAAATACAAAAAAAAATCTTTCCAAGCCGAAAAGAAATTTCATAAACAAATTGATGAGGTACTCACACACACACATACATTAGACAGGAATTTCAACAAACGTAATAAAATTTTGTCAAAAGAAAATAATAAAACAAACGTTCTAAAATCCGTTTCTCAATTCTGCTGGCTCTTTTTTCTTTTAAATTTCAATTTTGTTAGCTCAAAATTAAAAGGTATATGAACTTAACAAGTACATGCTATACAAACGGTTGCTGACTCTTCAATCTTGTACGGTGAATAACTGGCTCAGTGATCTTACTTAACAGTCATCTCTTCGTGGTTACAACTTATAATGTGACTATGAGGACATTTTATGTAGAATTCCGAGTTTAAATCTGGGTCACCACATTCTCCATTTTTGTATATGTTTATTTTAGTATTGTGGTCACTAGGTTAATAGCCAAAAAACTACTTATGATCAATTATTCGAAACTGACAAACTAAATTCTTAATTAAGTCAAACATCAAAGTTCGTACACTAATCAAATTATAATTGATTTTTTTTATAATTTGTTATGCATATTTTCTTTAATCGCATTTCTTATTAAAAACGTAAAGAGAAATTATATAAATGAAAACAAAAAGAAAAAGCAGAAAATTGAATGCAACCAAAAATCAAAGGAACCCCCAAAAGAAACCAAAACAGCCTAACTTTTGGTCCATAATTGACACAACTATTGATTAAAAATAATAATAAACAATTGGCACAATTATCTGAATTAGTTGATATGTCCTCTCGAACCATTTATAGAAATTTTATCATAAAAAACAAAAAATTGCACCGTATATCAAAACCACATATGATCACTTATTCAAAATTTAAAAATTAAACTCTTAGTTTAATCAACCTTTCACCGTTCTTACACTTGCCTAATCATAACGATAAATCTTTCAATAACATTATTTCTTTAATTGAATTTGTTTTTTTCTTTAATTGAATTTATTATAGCAGAATGTTAACCAGTGCTCCGGGACATTGGTTAAGCACCAAATGAAGTATGTTTTTATTAAAAAGTAATGTAATTATTACTTAATAAAAAGTGACAGTTTATATTTCCAAGACAGAAAATTCTATTTATAGATTCCTTAACCAGTGCCCCGGGGTAGGGGTGGAAACGGGTTAGGCCGGGCCGGGCTTTGTAAGGCCTAAGCCTGACCTACTTCAAAAATTATAGGCCTGAGTCTGGCCTATTACCCGTCATAGGCTTATTTTCAAGCTCTAGCCTGGCCTTTTTAAAGGTCTGATGAAGCTTGAAAGCCTATTTTACACTAAGGCATAACAACATCTATAAGACTACCAATAAATAGGCCAAAACTTATGAAGGCCTAAAGAACACAAATTTGACTTATACTAAATAACAAATACTTACGAAGGGCTAATCACACCAATATACTTGTTACTAAATAGCCAAATCATATGAAAGCTTGAGTTTATTAAAAAAAGCATCAACATTATCAATAATGAAAGGTATATTATATATAAAAAGCTTAATAGGCCGATCGGACAGACTTAATAGGCTTTTTTGTAAGCCTTAGCCTAGCCTATTTAAGTAAATAGGTTTTATGAAAAGCTTGAGCTGACCTTTTTATTAAACCAGCTGGGTCGAGTTAGACTTTAAATAGGCTAGGCCGTAGGCCCTGTCAAACGACCTAACCCGTTCCCACTCCTACCTGGGGGCACCGGTTAACAAGACCCTTTATTATAATTTCTTTTTAAAGTAATATAATAATTCATAAAAAAAAACTATAATAGTATAACAACCCATAAAAACATGTAGGTAAAAATATTGCATATGTAAATATAGTACCAATGATTCTGAATCATATTGAAGGAAAACATCCCCCCAGATGCTAGGACGAAAATTCACAATGGGTCGTGTGATGTCGGGTACTGCATGTGTAGCTGCAACAGACATGGTTTGAGATTCCTTTTATCAAAATGAGGATGGCTTTATTAGTTAGATGAGATAACTAGCTATAAAACTAAGGGAAAAGAATTCTTCAGGGCTTTGTTATATGTAGGGAAAGTCTTATAAGTTGATGGTAGGGAGGATAAATATATGGACTATAAATAATATGCATGCATGGGCCATTGGGTTTAAGCACGTGCAAGGGCTGGTGGTGATGAAATTGTGTGCCGAGCATCAATGACACGTGTGAAGAATAGTAACGATGTTGTTTTTTTAAAAAGCAAAATTTATAACTCTCTCCGTCCCGCAATAGATGACTCATTTGAACAAATGTGTAATTTTGACCTAACTTACTTTGACCATATTTTTCTACTAATATACAAAAATAAATAATATTATATAAGATGTCGTTGGATTTGTCTCGATGAGTATTTTCAAAATATCAAATTTTCATAATTTTTTTTAATATATTATTCAAGATATTTAAGCTCAAAAGTATGTATTGGCATGCGTAATAAGGTCAACTGTGTCAAGTATTAAAGGACGGATGGAGTAATAACTAAATCCTTACACAATATGATCAGAGACCAACACAATCGAAATTACATAACAAAGAGCGTCGTATATATGTGGAACACCTAAATTCATACATGTACATCATAAACATCAATAAAAACACGACTCAATTGAGGACAACCACCAACACCAATAAAAAGCAAATCCGATGAGTGGAGGCAGGTAGCAATTCAAAAGAATTTTAAACGTGGAATTGTGGGAGTTTGTATTTGATTAGGTAATAAAAAGTTGTGCATGGAATGATCTGATAAGGGGTTTTTGTTGTGTTATGGTGTGTGTGAGTGCGATATAGAATTTTAAGCGGAAAACTAAGGTAAGAGGCAATGGAGAAGAAGAATGTTGGATATTTAGATCATTTTTTCATCCAACCTTTTGACCATGTAAGGTAACGTGTCTAGATATATATTTTTGTTTTGAAGTGAACGACAAATAGCAATGTTTCAATTGAATAAGTTAAACCTCTAAATTATAGTTTAATTAGCTCAAATTCAATATAAGGTTGAAACATATTGTTCTTCTAACATTTTTTAAGCTGCAATCAATTGTAGGTTTTGATTTTAATAAAAACGGATTGAGATTGTGATCCATTTGATGATATTTATGTCTGAATTCGGCTCTTTACCCAAACGGTTTTACTTATTCCCAAAATAAATGTCCAAAATACCCCTACGCATGTTAACTCACGCTGCATGACTTAAGTCACGCAAAAAAAAACACTAAAACCCATCGTGAGTTAACTCACGCTGGTTTTCTTTCACCTAAAATTTACACTAACCTTATAGTTTGTTATACATGTGCTACACCTATGCTATAGGAAAACGGTGCCAACTATTCATACAGATGTGCTGGCAACAATAGCTTGCTGAATTATGAAATTAAATTACATGTGTATGCCATAGGAAAACTCACGCTTGATGAAGGAATGGGCCATGTCAATTGAAGGCTGCTGTCCCACCACTACTTTTTAGTGGAATCATTAACCATCACACATTTTCCTAGCCACACAATGTGTTAAAAAGTTGGAATATAGATGAAACAAAACCAGCGTCAGTTAACTCACATTGAATTTTAGTGTGTGTATTTTCTACGTGACTTAAGTCACGCAACGTGTGTTAACTCACGTTTCCATTTACACTAGCGTGAGTTAACATGCGTAGGGTTATTTTGAACATTTACTTTGGAAATGAGCAAAACCGTTTGGGTAAAGAGCAAAATTATTTATGTCTTAATGAAAGTGATCAATAAATAATGGATTTTTGGACATTTGATATGATTTGTGTATAAACAAATTGTAGGCCCGAACATTATGGCCCGTGATGCGTGGTATTAAGGGTTGAACTGTTATAAATAGAAAGGTTAGGCCCCCTTTACCATTACTCTGACTATTGTTCTACTTATTAGTGGTTTGCTCCATCGAAAACCCTAAGTTCCGGAGCATGTAAAAGGCAAAGAAAGACTTTTGTCTCAAATCTCTAATTTCATATAATAACTCGATCTTGATGATTAAATTAATACAAAGATGACATATAGATAATTAAAAATTATTACAAATGTTAATAAATAATGTAGAAATATAAAACCGGTTAAAACAACCACAATTAAATTGGTTAAACTATGGTGTAATTTGGTTCAATAAGAATGCACTATAGCAAAATCAAACCAATCAATGAACTGGTTGATTTCATCATACTAAACTGATCAATTTGATTTGGTTTTTAAAATATTAGTATATAGTACCTGTAGATAAAATCAATGATGACATCGACGATCAAAGACTCATCACCAAAATTTTATTATTTCAGACATTCTATTATCAATAAGTTAACTTATTTGACTAATTTTAATTGGTTTATGAGTAAATTATCCATGATTCTTCAAAAATAGCTTAGGTTTCCCCTATAATATTATATTTTCCACTGGTAAAGTTTGCACTAATTATTTCTTGCATTGTTTTTTTGACGAATCATCCATCACTAAGTGGTGTTTAATATGTAAACTTTGAACTAATTAATTCATGCAATGCTTTTTGACGAATCAGCCATCACTAACTGGTGTTTAATATGTGAACTTTGCACTAATTAATTCATGCATTGCTTTTTAGCGCTGCAGGTGAAGTTAAACTAACCAAATAGGATTTCTTGCAGTCACGAAATGACACGCAATTTGGGAGATCAAATAGTTTACTCATTTTCTTTCATTGAACGCATGAAAGATTTGAATATCTTTTTTCATAGATTTAAAAAAATACTATACAATTGTAATTGTTGGAACACTAGTTCGAGTTGAGTGGAAGTTGGAAAGAATAAGTACATGTCCCATAGAAAGAATTAGCGTGACATACCCAATAGTAGTATTTATATAAGTGGAAGGTGACCTTTAAGGTTACACCAAATCTCAACCGTTAAATTAGATGGATCTTATGGTTAAAAACATTTCACAAATAAGGAACACCTGGTCTATTTTTATGAGTTCCACATGATTGTTACCATTCTTTCCTAAAAGTGTTTGCCGTTAACACGCAAGCAACAACACACGCTATGGAAAAGTGAACGTTGAACATTTTATAAATGAGAGGACTCATAAACTTATTGCCTTAAGGTTTTGGGTAAGAGTGTAACGTCTCTCAGTGTGGTTGCTCTGTCTTGATCAGGGTAAGAGAGTAAAAATTAAGGGAAATCACATAACCCAACATTAAAGGTGTGTTTGATCTGCTAAAAAATGATGGATATGACAGGACAACTCCAATTGTACAATGTTTGATTTATAAAAATGTTTTTTCGGACAAGACAAACTGGATTCAATGTACGGTGTTTGATTTATAAAACAATTTTTTGGGACAAGACAAACTGGATTCAATGGACATGACAAAAACAAAAATTTTGTTTCTTACTAAACCACAACACAACTTTTTTTCACTAGTACAAGTTATCTAAAATACAAAAATAGCTTTTTGTCCCCCAAAAATCGTATAAAACAAAAAATTATTTGATACCATAAAAGTTTATCTTGTACATATTGTTTAACAAATCAGGTGCCCGCTAACTAACTATAACTACTCTTAACCACTACTAACTAACTAAAACGAATGGCAGTTGGGTCTTGCTGCTGCCAGTAGCTGCAGTGGTGTGTTTCGGTGTGTGTTAGTGTGCTTGGGGACTGGGGTTGATGCGGCGGTATGCGTAGGTATTTTGTTCTAGCCCAGTTGTCTTTTCGGATAGGTTTTGGGCCTTTGTATATATTTGCATCAGTCACTTGCTTGTATACCTTTTGGGTGTTGTTTTTGGGGTGGTTTTTAAGGGGGTTTTGTTCGAGCCGGTGTTATTATGGCAACCGATTTTCCCTTGTATTTATGTTTTTTTTTCCACCCGTGCTTATTAGTGCATCTTGCACCGGCTTGTTGGTTAATAATATTTTTTCGATTCAAAAAAAAAACTATGTAAATAAATATAGCTATAGCTAAGTATCTAATAGCGCGTACTCTTGTAAAGACGGCTATTTATTGGGTAAGTGTTCTGGACCGGTTAGAAGCTCATAAGGACTAGACTCAAAAGACCCATACTTGAAGGAACCAATGAAAACATATGGTGAGAGAGCATGCTAAGCTCTATGCAGATCACCACATAGACGCACGCCCTAACCTTATCTCGACCGTCCAGATCATCACCAAGTGCTTCCTCTATTCATGTTGCATCTCACGTTGGCGGTTACGAGCTTTAGCGCCTATATAAGGGTGATTGCACATCACCCTCGACGTACGTTTTACTTTTACCATATTCTGCACTTAAACCACTTTTTCAAATTCTGACTTGAGCGTTGGAGTGCTAACGTGACTGTAGACACCTTTCTCCTCCACCGTTAAGACTTAACATCTGTCGCATCGTAGTACCGTGGAAAACCATCCAGATTCATTGATCATCACCAGACCAATCAGTAAGTGACCTATCTTTTGATTTTTTTACCTTGTTGTATTCTTATGATTAAATGATTAAATAAATGAGTTGAGTTTGTTTTGGTAAAAAAAGAACATGTAAAGCAATTAGAAACATGTCACTTTTCTTGACCAAAAAAAAAAAGAAACATGTCACTTTTTTTTCGCGCTAGCAAGGTTAGCACACTAAATACCAACAAAATAACTAATCCAAAAGATTAAACACTTTTTATTACTAACGACTTTTTCTATGTTTAAAATATTCTTCTCCACAATGGCCGTGTAAAAATGTACCTGGGATTATGCACCGACAAATGTAATGGTACAGAGGTAATTTAGATTTCAAACGGGAGAAATGATATTTGTACAACTTTTTTTGACAACTTTCTCTCTCATACTCACATTATATTCTTACTCTCTCTCTTCTTTTTTCTCTCTCTATTGTTTTTGACCAATAAGAGGAGAGAGAAAGGAGGTTGTCATAAAAGTTGTTAGCAAATAGTTATTCAAATATCATTACTCTTCGAAATGTGGCATCATAGTTTTTTGGCAGTACATGTCAGAATTTTATCAATACAAAATAAAACATTTCACACTTAAACAACAACGGAGATGCATAAAACAGTAAAAGTAGCCACTTATTATAATTGATTTTGCTTCTTCTACTTGCATTGCTCGATTCTTATAGGATCTATAAGTACTGCAACAATGTAATCTTTCATCAGTTCCGCTTTTGTGTATTTATCCTCAAAATTTTCGTATGTGAACTCTGTTACTCGCGCCACATTAAAAATAATTTCAAGCACCGGTCTTGGGATGTTTTCTATCTTGAGGCACTCTTCGTTTATAATTATCCAATAATCTTCAATCTCAATTTGAATGAGTTTATAAGCTTCTTCTCTTGATATATCATATTGTTTCATGCAACATTCAACTGCAGAAGCACATGCACTCTTTGCTGCTCAAACTATAAATAAAGCATCAAAAGTTTTGTGAGATACTAACTCTGGCATAAATACGTAGAGTAAAATAAACTATACAGAATACAAGTATGATGGTTTGAGAGTAATACACGTGATTAAGTCATTATATTCATTTTAATTTGTAGTTATCAAGTCATTAGTTTTTCTTTTCTTTTTTTTGACAAAATCAAGTTATTGGTTATATTCATACAATATGTTTTCACTCCTGGTAAATATAGGGGTTGGAAATATTAAAAAATGTATTTACGACACTCTTTAACAACCTTTAAATAGTAAATTTTTACAGAAATTGATGAATTCAATGCATTGGAAATTGAACTCTAACTTTTTCTATAAACATTTTCTTAATTATGAATCTATAAAGTGTTCTTAATTAGGACACTCGTTAGTAAGACCAGAAAATTTATTGATCCTTGACATTTCTCGAATAGTTTATTTTAGTTGTTAATATTAATTATATGGTGTTGGTATGATTAATAGTATCATTATCATATTAGGCGGACCCGGGATCGTTGTACCTAAGATACACAATATTTATGCATTCAAGACATCGAAGGCGATTGTTTGATCTAAAGATTGAAAGGTCCAAATTAAATTCAGTATTTTCAATTTTAAAATAGAAATAAAAATATTAATTTTGGACCGTCCAATTAGGATCAAATGGCTTCTGAAGTCTTTAAATGTGGGATCCTCCTTATTTTGGGGGATGGAAATTCATATTATGGATAGAACAAACTTAATAAGCCGACTGATTTAAGAAGAATAGAATTATTTTGTTTTATGGATTTGTCTAACATGTGCAATATTCATTAAAAAAAGAAGTAAACCAAAAGTGCAAAGTTTTGGTTCAAATCACATGGTCATGCTAAGATTAGGGGACTCTTCCCTCTGTTAGATTTTGAGCTATTTTTGTAATATTCTTTGTGTGATTAAAAATAAATATAGTTTAAATATTTGATTCCTATAAATATAATGAATTTCATTTTTAGTTTTTGAAATTTGATTTTCCCAACACTCAAAACAAAGATCAGCTCAATTAGAGTGGATTCACAACAATTATAAGTTCTTAGACGGGTTAGACCTAATAGACTTGCCTCTTTTAGGAAGGAGGTTCACTTGGTTTCAGCCAAATGACCTTACCATGAGTTGTCTAAATAACCCCAAGATTATAAAATTTATCGAGATTCTTTAAATGAAGAGATCCTAACTTCACACATAACCCTGAGATTCTAAAATTTACCGCTCAAAATCGGGATGGAAATAAAAACAAATTAAAATTAAAAAAAAAAAAAAATGTGTATAGTACCTTATGTGAAGATATGTCATCTGCTAGTCTGCCAATAGCCGATACAGCCTCGATGATTTTTGGGTCACTAAAAATCCAATCAAACAACTCTTTGTTTGAAAATTCTCCAAACCCAAGAAAACTTATTATTTGGAGTGGGAGTGTAGAAGATATAATTCCATTAGCCTTGTATTCATCATATGTTGGAATAAATCCTTCATTGCACCATTTTGTTTCAACCAAGTAGGATTGTGCCAATTTATAAAACTGTAAATTAATCAAAATATTGATCAATTATTTAATTGAAAAGTTAAAAGCACAATAGATAAGTTTTCAAAAACAAGAACTTTGATGCCTACTTCTTCTTTAATATATTGCAGCACCAAATTCGATTTTCCAGTCTCTACTAATATCATCTCAATTTCATCCCACAGTTCTACAATTGTATTGAATACAACTTTCATGCACTTTGGAAGGGATTGAATAAGACTAAAATCCCATCTGAAATTCAAACAAAGGCAATTATAAATAATTGAAACAAAGGTAATTATAAATGAGTTTAATTTATATACTCTGTTGTGTACAAATAATGACTATAAGAACTTATCTGTTTTCATATTCGTTAATTGACATGACAACAGACCATTGAATATGTAAAAGAAATGTATATCGACATAGTATACTAATTATGTTCATAATAAATACTAAAAAAAAAATGTTCATAATAAATACTATAAAATTTGTTAATAAGCTTTGGGATTCAAATCAACCTCTGGATTGCTTGAGTGAAGAGTTCAAGTTCTTCAACCGTGCCATAGGCATCATAAGTATCATCTAAAAGAGAAATACATGCTACCAATTTTCCCACTATCTTTCTTGAAGTGGTGTATTTAGGCTCATAGGACATACACAGTGGCCAAAAGTAAGCTTCAACCACTCTATCCCTTGCATAAGGGACTTCTGTCGCAAAGTCTGATTTTTTCCACCACCTACAATATTTTTTTAATGAAAAATTAAATATATTAAAATAGAGAAGGAGTATTCAAACCGACTTTTTTTTTTACAACAAATTTTATTAAACAACCAGATCCCTACTCAAAACGAACATAGACCGGTGAAACTGAGAATAAAAACAAAAGGCGTTGTATATAGACGGAACACCTAAAAATAAACACCCTAAAAAACACTCATAAGGACAACACCTACCAAAATACACGTCACCCCCGAGTACTCAAACCCACTATAACAATAAAGAAAAGAACAAACATAATATAGGAAAATACTAACATGTGTTCATACCAATTGTGTCAATTTATTTTTTAAAAGTTAAAAATTAATATTTTTCAATAAACATTTACTATTTACGAAATTTATATATAAGGACACATGTTAGCATAGCTCTTATATCCAATTAAAATTATATCGAATAGAATATGTATTTGTGGAATCTCAGGGTTATTAAAAAGCCTAGAAATGTCCTTAATTAAAGTGAAAATATCTAAAGCCAAAATAAAGGTTTAAACTATTCTAGAACCTTTGTGATACTTACTTGGTGATACTGCCGAGTTCTTTTTGATGCATTCTCTGCAACACGTTGAAATCTAATTTTGCAAGGTGAGACCTAACATGTCTTTGAAAATTGGTGGGTAATTTACCCAAACCAATAAAAACCAGCCACGTGTCATCCATTATAAAAATAACTTCTTTTTTTTTTTTGAAAAAACATTTATTATTTTATTTTACAATTTTAGCATGTATTTTATTATTTATATATTCACTATATTTTACGATTTAAACCATCAAATCAATTAGATTTTCCTTTCAATTCAATCACTATCCAAACCCTTTTTTTAAAAAAAAAATCTGGGTTAAGACAGATTTGTTACGACATGCATTCATTCCAATTAAGAATGGCTTTACAAAATCATTAAAAATAAAAAATATCACCCCAAGGATTCAAACCAAGGCACACACACTCTTGATTAAATAACTTAACCATTTGACCAATACATCTTGATGAAACAAATTGAAATGCAAA